>Ga0098074_1000725_pt1 | contig 20081 bp, 8 predicted proteins | sample 32_taG_FD_75064 | JGI IMG/M metagenome (GOLD analysis project Ga0098074, IMG submission 75064) | Marine viral communities from the Gulf of Mexico - 32_GoM_OMZ_CsCl metaG | ecosystem: Environmental > Aquatic > Marine > Oceanic | place: Atlantic Ocean: Gulf of Mexico | collected 2015-07-12
GGAATAGATCCACATCTGTCAATGAAGAAAGAGTTTGCAGCTCGCTTACTTTAATTGAAGCGGCCATAGTTTACTTGAAGAACGTTCTTCACATCACTTGAATATAACAACATCATTATTTGTTAGTATTTAGATAAATATAGCAAATACTCACTTTATTATGGCGATTCCCAAAGGCACTAAAAGATATCAGCACATTGAGACTGGAGAAGTAAGATACTTTAGAAACGCACCTAACCTTTCATACTGGACTAAGGTAGGCACACCTGGATCTAAGAACTGGAGATGGATTAATAACGGAGCAGACGAGAAATACATCTCAAACACTGAAGTAATTCCAGAAGGATACTCTCTTGGTCGCTTTAGGGGTTGACAAGGTATTCGAATATCGTTATACTTGTTATGTCAATAACAAATACAGTAGTGTAGTTACTACACAGGGTTCTCTTCAATCCTTGTGTACATTCCATTGGTTTCAATATACCTATTACCAGACTCATCAACAATCCAATCAATCTCTGGAGTGTCTACCAAGCTATCACTGACTAAATCAGTGATAAATGTATTATCTTCTAGTCTAATGTGGAAGATTTGATTCTCAGTTACAAAGATATTATCTCTATCGTCCTGTAAGGCAAGAAGCACTTCTTCTCCATCCATCGAAAAAGAAATAGGCGCGTCATCCCCAGGTCTGCCAAGGGCAGAGCAGGTTGGATCATCGACTGCTGGATCTCCAGCCTCCTTAGGAGCAGGGTAACATCCAAAGAAATCGACTCTTTCATAACACCTTATCTCTGCAGCACCATTATCGATATCATACTTAACATACCACTCGTTCTCGTCGTTGAGATTCTGAGTCACCATATAGTATGATGCATTGACTTTCTCTTTTCCAGTCCAGAAGTCTTTAGCAATCTGATTATCTACATCTCTGTGCTCATAGTCCGCATTCCACCCATCATGAGTGTCGGGTTGCTTAAGCAACTTGCCTGACTCACTAGGAGTGTTTTCAGGCATCTTACCGCCACCAGTCAGATTAGACCTTTGAGAGTCCCCATTGAATACCTCATATTCAATGCAAGAGATCTTCTGCCCCACAATAGCAGACGCAGGCTGGTTGATTGTTACACCAGCCTCACTGAGTTGCCCGGCAGCAGGATCGCAGTCTTTATCGCATCTAATGTAAGGCATCGTTATTATTAGAAGGTGTGATCAAAAGGTGTTGATATAAAGATGCCCTTAAATTTATGAGTTACATTAGTTGAGCTACTGTTACCACTCCAGTTCTGCCATACCTTGACACCGTCCACGCCATTCATAGTGGCCAATTGAACAGTTGTCTGACTTGTTCTATTATCAACACTTGCACCCTGTCGGTTTAAGTTAAATCCTCTCGCAGTAGGGTGTAAAGTTTTAAGGAACTCAAATGGGAAGAATGCACCAAAGTGAGATGAAGACGTCTGGAGATTGCCGCTACTATCCAGCCTAGCTGGGTAGGTAGTAGAGACAGATGTTCTACCTACACCAGTCCATACTGTTTCTACTTCCTCTACTGGACCACCACCTAAACCATCTACAATAGGGTTTGACGCGCTAAAGGCATTCTCAGTTTTAAAGTAGTTAACGTAATAGGAGCTATTCCAGTTCCCAAATGCAAATTTAAAGCTATAACCAGGTGACCCCGAATAAGTATACCTAGTTATTGAGTCTATGGTAAATTTACTTGTGACATTTACCTTGGACCCCTGCAAAGACATAGTGCCTCCACCAGTCCAAGCAGCTACCCATTCATCAACTGTTAATTTCTCTGGTATGAAATTCAGCAGCATAGTATCTGACATCCAAATACCATAGGCTGTGCTACTAGAGCTGAGATTGCCATTATAATCAAGTCCACTGTAACCACCGGTGGTTCGCTGATCAAATTGTAAATCAGTCCGTGGGTCAGTTACATCGTAGTTTAGGACTGGACGAAGACCCTCTGCAAGGAAATCATCAAATTCATCCTTGTCGACTTTTGTGCTTACAACGTCATCGACGTATTCCTTGGTTACGATGTTCTTTGGACCAATAATCCTGCCACCATAGTTAATTTCGTCTGTTTCCCCGGAGTTGTGATAAGTTTGCAGTAAGTATGCATTATTATTGGTAGTAGCTGTATCAGCGTATGTATTTCCAACTTTGCCTCTAATTCGGAATCCACTACCGTTTCCGGACGGAAAAGATACACATTCAACACCACTGTACAAGTTCCACTCCAAACACTTTGTATCTTTGTTGGATTCAGTGAATCCTAGGACACCTTTTTCAGGATTACTGCCAAGTTCAATAAACGCGTTTCGAGTTGAGATGTTTTGTGGTTCATCATTTTTCCAATTTAAAATTCTACCCTTAACGTGCAAATCATTTTTGAATCTCAGTGTACCATCGATTACAAGTGAATTATCATCACCGGGTTGAAATAGCTGAACTGTTTTAGTAACTGAGTTATTCTTTTTGTTTTCGAAGACAATCTTTGCGGTGGCATCAGCGGGATCAGAACTATATGCAGTCTGGGTGGTGTTAAACTGCAGATCTCCTGACATCTCATCGCCAGTTTTGCTCACTTTGTCATCCAGTGAATCAAGATCTATGTTCGCAACAGCACTATCCACATAATTCTTGGTGATGAATTCATTATCAGTGAACTCACTAATTGTCTTAGTCGTGATAGCAGAGCCATCAGCACGAATGTCAAGTTTAACGTTCCCATCAATGTCACCGATATTGATAGCTGTATCGTCATCAGTTCGAACATTAAGGGTTCCGGTCATCGTGTCACCGGCAACCTTGACGTATTGTCCATCCAGGTTGTCGGGGTCGAACTCACCGTCAGCTACAACTCTAAAGGTGGCAAACTCACCTTCGTCTGTTTCTCCATTTTGAGATATGAGAGTTGCTGTGAAAATAAAAACTCTTTCATCGAGAGGCACCGTATCGTCTACGACCTGGACTGTACTAACTCGATAAGTTCGTTTCCCTGTAACAATTTTGTCAGTAGGGTTGACAACAATATAGTTGTTTAGGGTCGTTGCATTCTCTTCATCCTCGTCACCTACGTAGTCGGCAGTGTATGAACGAGCGTGAATAGAAAATTCAGCAGTGCTTTGATCCACTGCGGTCAAGTCGATGTTAATTTGTCCTGGACCAGGGGCTTCTGTACTTGGAGTATCAGACTGAGCAATAAAGTAACCGGAGTCTACCTTAACATTGAAGAGAGCCGTGATTCTTTTCTCTTGTTCAGTGATCTGATCCTGTAGATCAGCGTCTCTCTCTGCACTCGTTGTGTCGACGTAGGATAAGTCGTTTACGTTGACAACTTCTGCTTTGTCAGGAGTTACTGGGGTAGGTGGATATGCGTTGTAGTTTGTGAAGTGATAGACGTGTGTTGGATCGTCGTTGTCATCAAACTCTGTGCTCGCTACCAGAGCGTCAAGATACTTACTATTGGTATTCAGTGACAGTTCAATGTCGGAGACATTAGACTGCATCTTTTCGTTGTATTCTTTTTGTGTGTTTACACCAGCAAAGAATGCACCAGTGGAGGTAATCTCGATGTCCTCATCCTTAAGCGAGGAGACCGTCGCTGCAGGATAATAATAAAGAGTTTCATTATCTAAAACATCAATCCGGCCACCAGCTGCAGTGCTAGTGCTTCTGAACACTTTCAGTTCCTTAGTCGTTGTCGCTTCGACATAATTTCTAATGTCTTCTCTCAGCGACTTGATTGTAACATTCTTAGTATTTGCTTTCGCGTAATCACCTGACGTGTCGGACTGGACGACAACAATGTCGTCCCCCTCCAGAAACTGATGTTCACTAATGTTTGATTTCATAGTTCCCCTTTTTTATTATTTATTAGAAAGACTGATCGGGGCACTGTCCCCACTTGGGATGGTATGCAGTGTTGAATTGCATCGCCGAGGCATCAAATGCTTCTTTTACTGCATTCGTACCTGGTTGCACCGAACTTACGCACCAGTCGGACAAGTTCTGGCTGAACTTGGAACTTTGGGCAGCAAGTCTCCTAAAGGATGTAACGTTGCCAACTGATGGTGCTGTTTTAGGACCGAAGTACAGTTTGGTGTCGTCGTTGGCAACAAACTTGTCCAACATGCTAGTCATGTTTTTACAATTGGACAAGTCCCAATCAAGAGTTACGTGCCCACCAGACATGCCGGTTTTAAATGTTGTACTTGCTAAGAAACCTTGTACTGTCACGCATTCACTCATATCCATGGTTTCCATTCCAATGTATGGTGGCAACGGATCTCCAAAGCCGCCATTATTATAGGCAAAGGTTTGCACTGCACTGGTGATTTTTGCCCCAGTAAAGTCAATTCTGCACTCTGGAGTGGGATATGAATTAAAGAACATCTTGTCTACGTTTGTTGCATTGCTGACGTCTAGCAACGATGCATCCGAAACCTGTGTGTATTGGAACAAGGTGGAATAATCTCCATCATGTGCAGCTGTAAATGTCTTGGGTCCGATTGCAATGACAGGTCCAGAGAATTGAGGGTTTGCAGCCGTAAGTCTACCACCAGCTTTAACGGCGATATACATAAACTCATCACCCACTGATACTGAAATCTTAGAGGTAGCACTTCCAGCAGAATTCTCCATTGCACCTGTGCTCATATTGTAGATTTTGAAATAATCCCAAACATCACCTATCAAATCCGTAGAACCAAACTTAGGAGCAGACATCTGACCGCTCTTCGTTATAATAACATGAAGTCTATACTTTTCGTCTGGGTCGTTGTCCCAAGCCTCATTACCAGAAGGAGGAGCAACAACTTTAATTTCAAGTGTGTCTGAGAGTGGTCCAAGGGTTGTATCTAACTCGAGTTGAATAGTAACAACTCCTGCATCGTTAGCAGTTAAATTACCGTTCTGATCAATTGAGAAGTCATTAGCATCACCATTTACATTAGAGATAGACCAGGTAGTGCCAATCTCTTCAGCTGTACCTGAGTAATCATAGGTGTAGTTCTGCTCCCCACTCATTATGGTCGAAGGTCCGACAATCACCAAATCTCCCAAGACTGGCGGCGGCGGTGCTGGCTCAAGTACCTCGATCTCTCTTGCTGTCGACTTCGTTCCTGGAACTGCAGACTCAGAAGTAACTGTTGCTGTCATCAGACACATGCCAGCTTGCGTAAACGTGACGATGTTGCCTTCGTTCGTAGCAAACTGCTGATCAACTGTACCTGTGACAACTTCGTCACCAATCTCAGGAGATACTTCAACTGTGTATGTGTATACGTCTCCGACATAAACAGGACTTGGTCCAATAATACTGATGCCACCAATAGTCGGAGGAGTTGGAGGAACAATATTGGAGTCAGAGAAGTGGAGATAAATGGACTCACTAATCGTCTGATACTCTTCGTCAGTAGTTTCTGTGACTGTGCAAGTTATATTTGTAGGACCTTCAAAATCGTCTCCTGTCACCCTAATTGTTGCAGTGTCACCGGCATCCTTAGTGACATCATTCAAGTACTGTACACCCTCCCAGTGATAACTGTAAGTGGTATCAGTCGGAACCTCTGTACCATCTTGGTACGTTAATGTTGCTGTAAGGTCAGCGAAATTGTTGACTCCACTCTCTACTTGATAAGATGTCGTAGTAAGTCTAAGTCTCTTAGCTGTTTTAAATTCCTCTCCTCTTGAGCTAAGGTGCTCTAAGTTACGAGGCATCAAGTGGTGACCAGCTTCGGCTGCGTTGATCACTCTGTCATAGTAATAAAGACCAGTATCAGAGTCACTGCGAGCGAACGCCCCCTCTAACTCTTCCTCGTTGGCAATGAATACCGTACCGCGAATGCGTGTGGAGTCTCCACCCAGTGTAAGAATCTGCGTAGCATTAACACTTACCTTAACATTTTTGATGAGTTCGACGGGAAGTAAGTTGTCATCGTCATCCGTCAGTTGAACGTCTTCAACTTGGACTGGATTGACGTCTTTACTATTGTAAACAGAGCCGTCGATCATCAGATCGATGCCATCTTCTGCCTCTGTTTCCAGATCGACAATCGAGCCACCAGCAATAAATTCGGGAGCTGGGAGATTATTCAGCTGATCTAAAAGATCAGGAGGCATCAACCCTGGATTGCTTGAGTCAACATTGTCGATGGCAAGAGTGATATACCTAGGGTCGCCACCTGTTCTCTTAATCTTCAGAGCAGGAGTGAGGTCATTGCCATTAGCGTCCTCTTCGTTGAGAATAGTCAGGACTGCCTGGTTGGCAAGTTGATCTGTCAGAATATCCCAATTACCGTCGCCCCTTTTGATAAGCTTGTCGTTAATTTGAATGGTAACAGTACCTTCACCTTCAAGCTTTAGTGTGAACTCAGCAGCTGAATCAGGTGCTGCATTATATGGAAGTGCGATTTCAAACTCATCGTCCTCATCGTGTCCTGGCCCCAGTGTTAAGGAGCTAAATGATTGGACACTACCACCAGAAACAACCAGATCAACCTTAAAAGCAGAAGCCTCGTCACCATTTACAGGAACTGCAAGAGCCCCATTTAGTGCTCCGTCATTTACTTTGTCTCTATACCCCTGTCCCTGTGAAACAATCTTAAAGTTGATGACGTGCTCACCGGTATTAGAATCGGTTGAGACTGACAGAACCTCGACAGCCGCTTCGACGTCATTATCGAATGTATTATTGTCAACTAACCCATATATACCCCCGTCAAGATTTAGGGATGGGATGTCAATGTTCGTAGGTTGGTGTACTACATTGATAACCCTACCATTTTCAAGCGTAATGTTGATAACACCGGTGTCGATGTTTGGGTTTGTGCCTGTTTTAATTCCTGTAACAGTTACAGTCCCGTTGTTGGGATAGTAACCTAAGCCACCATCCGTCAGCACCTGATCGTCTGGGTTCGCGGTAACTCCACCGCCATCAGACTGGATTCCTAGCCACTTACTAGTTGAGATTTCAAGGTCTGCTTCGTCGCAGATATAAAAATCACCCGACTTCTCATTACCAACGGGTAATGAATCCACATTAGTGGAATCAATGAGACCAACATAAGCAACACCCCTAGCGTCTACAGGAACGGACAGCCTTCCCGAGCTCTTGTCATAATCAAAAGACCCATCAGGGTACATAAGACCCGGAGTACCATCGACGACGAGACCGTTTTGTGTTGTGGTTTCCTGAACTGCAAGCTGAACTCCAAGCTCTTGCTTAAGCTTACCAAATGTAATCTTTTTGTCAGTATAGATCGGATCCTGATCAATAGTGACTAGAAATAAATCTTTATTTTGTAGTGCCATCAGATTACAGGGGGGAGAGTTTGAACATCAATTCTATACGTGACGTCTTTGGTCTGTAAGGTCTCGCCGGTATCCGGATCAACCTCAGTTCCAGGCTGAATATTGACCTTGATAGGCTCGACTTCACCGAAGTTCAAGCCGCCCGTGTCAAATTCAGTTCGTTTCGAAACCGAACGATAGCGACCAGGAAATCCTGTCGAAGTGATGTGATACATGAACATCTTCCCGCTGGGAAGATTCACTTCATCACCTTCGCTTACGTCGGTGTAACTAGGAAAATCAGTAAATTCCATTGATCTTACTTTTTATACAAGTATTTAGGCGATAGGTACTGACTGCATCTGTTGCCTTGACTTAATAAGGTGAGGACTCGGAACGATTAGAAGACTTCTATCCGTTCTGTTTTCCCTGGACCTCAATAATTTGAAGTCATATAAGTCGATGCTTCCATTCCCTCGTGTATAGAACTCCATGACTGCACCTACTGCAATCATTTTTTCACTTAAGATCATAGAAGAGTCTTCTCTTGAAACATATCCATAAAACCTCTTATGGTTGTCATCCACGATTTCAACTGTATTATCAGTGACCGTCGCATAGCACATGCTCTCTTCTGATGGTTTATAATAAATCAAATGCAGCTTATCAAAAGATGTAGTCTTAAAATTACTATATGATTTGAGTGTAAATTGCACTCCCAATGAGCAGGTCCATCTTGCCTTGCTGGTTAGTAGTTGTGACTTGTAAGGACTACCCAAGAGAATCCACTTGTTACCGTTGGATACATCACTAAATCCAGCAGAGAAACTGAACCTCTTGTCTTCCAGTGTGTTTGGAGTGAAAGAGGAAAAGAGTTTATCTTTGTTTGAAAAGCTAGTGAATCTAGAATCAGGTTGGCTTGTATTTAAATGTTCGCCTCCGCCACAATTTTTAAATTGCACTTGGATGTTGTCACCGACAGCATCATATACGTTAGGTAACCAGTGTGAATTCTCTCCCGTTGTGTCCCCCGAAGGCATGTCAAGAAAGGCATTGCCATGCACGCTGGCAAAATGCCCAGGAGTGTCATTGACAACCTGAAGTGTTTTACTTGTCATCAGTCAACTCTTAGGTAGAAGTTCGTACCGTCAGTCCAGATTCCGCCAACATTTGTATCCTGTTCGCTAGTGCCCATAAATGACTTACCTCTGAGCAGGTTCGCCACACTTGTCACTACCCATTTATTTGCTGAGCCGTCATAAGTCAAGGTTTCTCCACCCGACAATCCGCTAGGAGCAACAACATCATCTAACTCTTGTAGTCGTGAGTTCGCCTGTGTAATCTTAATCTTATTATTGTCACTTATTTTCTCTATTTCTATACCTGTTCCAGCAATAAATCGACTGTAGAGATGTTCCCTAATCCAACCAAGCGTTGCTACATTATTGTCGGGATCCGATTCCGCTACCTTTAGAGCACCTTGGAGTCTATTATTGTGGAAATCAGTAGCGGTTGCACCGATCGAAATTTTGACGTCGCCACGTCTCTTAAGAAGGGCTGAGGGTGAGTCGAAGTCAATCCCCTCATAGTCGATTATGACATTTGACGACTGGTTTTGTGATACGGGGTCATTTTTGAAAGTAACTTTACTGCCAAGAAATTCTACATCACCAGCAGAGTCGACTTCTAATACACCCTGCGATGATCCTTCATCGACGAATCTAAGAACTTTGTGGGGATTGTCAACATCATTAGCGTTCGTGATCACCAGTGTACCCGATTTGGTGTCGTTACCTACCTTTAGTAAGTATCTTTGATCGGCATCTTCAATAGAAATGCCTTGGTTTCTTGGGAACTGCTTAACAATGTAAGTGGCATTCTCGATAACATTTGCGTCACCCAAATAGGTGGGATCACCATAAAGGTTAATCAAGAACATAGCTTCGCTATCCACGAATTCCTTACGTGAAGCAGCTGTGCCGGTGTTTAAGTCAAACGCTTTTGCAATATAACGTACGATCTGTGGTGAGGTGTTTACATCGTCAGTCACCAACTGAAGCTCGATGATGTCTTGGTCGTTTACTTCGAACGTTGCTAGGCCATCCAAAGCCTCAGATGATACCAGCAGTGCGTTTATCTTATCAACCTCTAGAGGTGTAATAGCACCAGTTGAATCGTCCTTGTGTTCAAAGGCGGGTTTTGGATAAACAGTTTGGTTATTTGGATAGTTGGCGTTGCTTTGGATTTGTCCTGACGTAACGCTAAACCATTGTTCTAAGTTAGTAGTGTTAGCTCCAGTCCAAGCCTCCGTAACAAACTTCATGTTGTAAGATTGTTTCTCAAGAACGTCGGAGATGTTATCAATCCTTTCGTTCGTTTGATTAATCTTTTCATCAAGCGTCGCATCTCTTCCGTCGACGTAACCCTTGTGAGTAATGTTAGTTGAACTCGTCAAGGTAACATCTGTGTTGTAAGACGCTACATTAAATACTGTTACCCCAGTATCGGTAATTCTAATTTGCGAGTTCTGATCTTCAGTAGTCGTAATAAAGAAAGACGCACTCTCGACACTCAGTTTAGTTGCTCCATCACCAAGAGTCTTGATAGTAGAGTCAACACCAGAAGCACCCAGGGTTAAGTCGTAAGTTTGTGCCTCACCCTTGTTAAAGAAGGTTCTGGGGTTGTCGACAGTAGCAGCATCAATGTTTAGAGGACCAGTCATTGTGTCCCCGGCCTTCTGTACGAAGTCCTCACTGATGGTAGCCCCAAGAGACTTCATCACCTTAACCTGATAACCAGTCAAGGGGACGAATGAGACACTTGGTCCACCAATATGCTCTACCTTCAGCATACTGAAGGGTTCACTTCCGTCTAAGGTAGGAAGATTGGTGACACTAATCACCCTAAACATACCATAGTGCTCGTCGTCTACAATTACGGCTCCTGTAGCAGTTCTAGTTGTTGTAGCCAGTTGGATGACATCATCCTCAAGAACTCCGAGTTCCCAGTTAATGCTACCAGTGGAATTATATTGTGGTGTGTTTAGTGGCTCATTACTGATGTAGATATGAGTGACACGATTGATTTTTTGATCTGCCTGTTGCGTCAGAACATAAAATCCACCATCTTTATCTTTAGTTGGTTCGTTTAATAAGTTTTCATAAAACTTAAGTGCGTGCTTATCTAAGCACTCCTCTTCATCAGGTGGATCGATGATTGGATCTATCTGGTCAAACCCATTGACACAAGCGTTATAATTATATTTAAAAGTCGACAGTGAATTGATGTCGATTCTGTATGCCCAATAACCGTCAGCAACAATGGGAAGGGTATTACCTGCCACTATCCTAACTCTGTCTGCATAAGCGTCGATTCTGTTGTTGATTAGAGTGTCGCTCTCGTCAGACTCTTGCTCGATTCTCTCAACTTCTGCGATTATTGTGTCTAATTCTTGGCTGTAGACGCCTCGAAAGTACTCAGACATCTGACCAGATGTCGTCTTGAGGTATACATCCTCACCGATAGCATTGCGTCTTGAAAAAATAAAAGCGTCGGTGCTAGTGATATTGGTTGCCATCTATCAAGCCTCCGATTGAGTAATGTTGGCAGCAACATTGACCTTAGACATGTCAAAGTTGGTTTCGACAGACCCGCCATCGCCACGATCAACGCTGATGGCATCGCCACCTTCGAATACCATTACATGGGCATCCGATAATTGCCAGATGCTCCTTTCTCTATTGAAGGTCCACTCCCTACCGTTGTATGCCAACTGCTTATCGTTGACGTTATTTGGGTTGGGGTCAAAAACTAAAGCGTATCTGTCAGCCATTGCTGTCCTTTTTGTTATTATTTAGAAGGGACCAGAGGTCAAGTCCCTTCTTGTTCTTGTGCCGCTTGCTCGGCTTTCCAATTATTCCAATCTTCAATAGTAATGATCAGATTGTCTCTTGGATTACCAGTGGACGCCAACGGTTTAAGGTTAGAAATGTTGTGTCCAAAGTAGTGTGGCTTACCACCACTCTCATCAAACAGGTAGAATCCCCAATACATTTTAGAGAAGATTGAGTTATATCTAACCCTACGAGTCGACCAGACTTCCATTTCAATCTTGGTTCTTTGCCCCTCCAAGTGATACGCCGTTGAGGTTTCGCCGTTGCCCCTAAAGAGGTAATCGGAACTCTTAGTAGGATACAGTTCGTGATATTGGTACTGATCATCATCAGTTGTAAAGTTGAGGCCCATGAACACCATTTGCTGGCGGTTCATTTCGCTATCAGTCACCATAGTGTCGAGATCAAACTTCATTCCAATATACCACTGTGTTTCACCCTCGACTTCAGAATTGGTTGGCCAGGTAGTGTTCTCCTCTGTACACATAATCCACGCGTGGTTATGGGAGGATTTGTTACTCTTCCAATAATTGTAGATGTAACAATTGAATCCATTGCTACTAAAGATACTATCGTATAAGTGCTCCGTACCGGAACCATACCCTGAGGTGTATGGGAAGTCCTGACCATTCCAAGTGAGTTGATCATAACTCTTGACGGAACCAATATATGACTTGTAGTCTTTACCAGGTCCCTGAGAGTAATGCTTGTCTCTATTCTCTCCCATCTTCATGGTCTTGATGACCTTTGTGTCATTATGTACTGTTCTATCCAAGTTTCTCAACCCTTCCTTCGTCGCTAGAGCAATGGTGCTCTCAAAATAACAATCAACCGTTCTAACCATTGCTGGTTGGAACCATCTGTCTCTCATGTTAATACCGGCTCTCTTGTAGACGGTATCTCCCGTTGTGTTAAGGGTACGAGGCCAAGAGTAGTAGCCCGTAGCACCGTAAATTTCTGGATTACTCCATTCCACTCTTTCACTGAAGAACTGTGGGTTGACCATTCTGGAGAAGTGGGTTCTTCTTGAGTTCTTATGCCAAACTTCACCACTATCAAGTGTCATATCATGGACATCAGGATCTTGGATACCAGCGTTGACTTCCTTAATGTGTGCATCTCTCTCAGCCATTTCAGTCTCAGTGAGACCAAGATGCCCTTTGTCGAGATACTTGCCGGTGGTAGGCGATTTATAATTATTCTTACCCCAAGAGGTGTACTTTGATTTTTGACCTTTCTGGTCAGCCAAGGAGATTCTCTTAACTCTTAAGTTAGAAGGTCTAATTATACCGAATCCAAAGGTTTGAGTTAGGTTACAGAAACCGATACCACTTGCTTTGTAGTTCTTTGTGTGAGATTCATAGCAAGTAACGTCAAAGAAGTATCCGTGGTGACGAAGACCAAGGACTCTGGCGTACAGAGACGACATTTGATCAGCGTATAGATTCATCCACTTAGGCTCAGCTGTCCAGAAGAAAGCGTGGGGTGGGAGTCGATCTCGGACTGCGCTATAATTAGTCCATTTCCAACCATGATATGTCTTCCCGTTGTCAGGAAGTTCACCTTCGTTATTTGGATCTTCACAAGGAATTCGTGAAGGGAACACCTCGTTTTTGGGACCATCTAAGTTGAATTCCAGCAACCAATCGGTCGGCGGAACATACTTGAAGAGAAGAAGCAGAAGCAGAAGTGCCGAAGCAAGAGCACTCAGTGCACCAAGGATCTTACCAATGAGTCCGTGATCAGGAACGAGGTTTGAGTCAAGTGCAAGGATACTAAGTTCAACGAACTCACCCTTGGGACTCCAGTTTGTCAGAGTCCTGTTTTTCTTAGAAGGAGTAGTCTCTTTATTAAACTTGTGAGTACTCAGGATAATCCAGTTACCACCGGACCCCTTAATCTTGGCAGAGTTATAGGTATTACCATAACTTCCCTTCGCGACGTCTGCGCCTTTGTATGTTGTGGCATTAGACTCAGTTGAAGTCATGGGGATGCTCACTTTATTTGTCACTCTGGCGAAAATGGAGTGTCTATACTTGGCATTCTTAGTGCTCTTACTAACTTTAACCTTATAGTTAATAGAAGCAATCAGTGGAGCTCCAGTACTGGTTCCAAGGAATGTGTATCCCTTCCAGTGCTTGTTAGTCCAAGCTGTTTGCCCTCGCTTTAGAGCAGCGTTTGTATCAGCATAGAAGGAAGCACCCTCTTGTTCAATGATCCTAGTGAACTGAAGGTCGATTGGCATACCCTTAGGGCTCCAGTCTTCCTCTCTCAGAGCAACGTCAGTCTCTTGACAGCTGACAATGATGTAACGGCTAGAAGGTTTGACAAGCATTGACTGAGAGGTGCCCTTCCTACGAGTCTCTGAAATCTTCTTCCAGTGAACCATCTTGCTATTATTCCCAGGCTTCAGGGAGCTTCTATCGAATGTCTCCCACAGGGTGATAGTGTATGGATACGTGGCTACACCAAAGGGCTTGACCTCATACAGTTGGTTGGAGGCGATGCCATCCATATAATTGATGGGATCATGCCAGAATTCGTTACTAAGGACAGGAGCCTGAACTCTGAATGATGAGGGAATGTTACCTTCTTGGTTGGTACTTGAGAACCAAGGACCACCTTTAGAGGTAGTGGCAGCTTGTTGGGTGTGGTCTGCCCAGTAACCAGGACCCTCGAGATAGTTTACCTCTTCGAAGATAAGATCGCAGGGGATACCTCTCTTAGACCAGAATCTATGATCCTTACTTCTAAAGTCAGAATCGGGAATGTTAGATGCACCCAAGAAAAGTTCTGGTCTAGAAGGCTTGAGTCTGAGGTAAGTATTGTCACCGATACCTGACCTCAGTGTACCAACATAGGTGTAATCACTATTTTTAGAGGGTGTCGTTGGGAACCCAGTAGAGTTCTCATAGAAGTTGATGTCGTAGTCAGACTTGGTTTTGTGCTTGATGAGATATGTCTGATCAACATCAAATTGTGTGTCATGTACAATTTCACCACCGATTTTCTTAATCGTAACCTTCTTAAGGCAGTTAAGAGGAGTTTCCCAATGATTTGATGTCCAATCGACATTACCAAAGAGTGGGTTGCCAGTCGGGTAGTTAGCCCAATAAAGCGGTCCTTCCTCGCTTTCAACGTCAACTTTCTCAAGTTGATAATCAAACTTCTCACCATCAATACTCCAATCGGTAATGTCATTCTTCTCGTGTCTATTATAGACACCAAAGATGATGTTAGTTTTTTGGTTCGTTACGAAGTACTTCCATTCTGGATACGCGTCGCTGTTTCTCGGTAGCAAGGTGACGTCGTAGTCGTTGAAGCGAGAGTTCTGTCCATGCTGTTTTGTCAGATCTTCGTCGGAAACACCGAAGACTCTACCAGTACCAAAGAATTGATTGGGATCCTTCTGTGATCTGCGGATTCTGTATCCTGTCTCTGCCTCTACCTTAACAGCATTCAAGGGGGAGAGATAGTGAAGGTTACAGAAGTCAGGTTTGGTAAACTGAGATCCATTCAACCTACCATAGTAACCAGGTCCACTGATGTAGTCTACACCTGGAATTCCATAGTCGAAGGTGTCAATAAAGACTTGTTCACCTTCAGGACCCCAGTCTTGCAGGGTTCTGTTCATCGGGGTGTTGATAGTTGAGAATACAACCTCAACGAAAGGAATGCCCTTGATGTCCAGATATTCGGACTGCTTGGACAATTCACCATAACGAGAGAACCTATTGCTATTAGCCTTTCCGGCTGTTAAAGCTTGGGCATCTTCTGCACCAATAACCTCATACTCATACTGGTCACCGAGAGGAATGGTTCCACCACCAGGTGGTACTGCTTGGTTCTCTGGATCCAGGCCAGCGCCACCACCAGCTGCTGGTTTATTACAAATAATGCTGAAGCACTCAGACACTCCGTTATCTCCAAACCCTGGAACATCATCATCGTCGACGATGTCTGTAGTGCAAAGATACACATAACGACTCTTTAAGTTGGTTAGAGTCAGATCAGTAACGTCCGTAATGATTTCATCAAAGTAGTAATTAGGATCATCTGAAGTGACTGGCCTTTTTGCATTGTTGCTAAGCAACAAGGTGTATTTGCGTTTGGCCGCAGAGCTGGGATGAACTGAAAACGTGACTCTTTGTCTCGGTCCAGTACCGAGATCCCACCTCTGCATGGCTGGATACTTGTCGAAGTCAGGTAAAGAGAAAGTTCGCTTGCCAGAGACAAAATTTCCATCATCATCTGTTGTATCATCTACATACTGGAAAGTTACCGATCTGGTGCTTGGCAGTACTTTAGTGGAATAGAACCCTTCACCACATGCGAAGTCGGAGTAGTCCTTTGTGCGACGCTTAAGTCTATAAGTTCTACCTCTTACGAACCTGTCGAGGTTTTTGGAGTAAGTCTCATCCTGGAATGTCATCCAAGAGTTCCAATCCCAAATGTCCTTCCAGTGGATATTGTTTAATCCATATTGTCCATTGTTAGACGCGTTCCTTGTACCATAGTATCCAGGACCGATTGGGTCTCTATCTACCGGGAGTCTTCTAATTTTTAGAGGAGCACCCTCAGCGTTTGGATTCCACAGATTTTCTCTCAGAATACCTGTGTTGGTTGCTGCCAGGAGAAGTCGGTTGCCCTTAGCCCTGACTTTGATCGTTGTACCTGCAACTAGTGTAGTCTCAGACTTGAGAAGGCTGTTCTTGAGAGTGTTTTGGAGGATACCGCTAGGATCATTCCTATCAATTTCTTCAAAATGATCCTCGACTCCAGCCGGTGCCCACCACAGGTGATAGACAATATTAGGACTCATGTTGGGCATTGCCACAACTTCATATTCGTCACCCTCGACAATGAATCCAGGGGCGATATGCTTCATTGGAAGATTCCAATGCTTGGAGAAGAAATTGGCTTTTCCCTCGTCGTCGTGCCCATTGGCTGCCCAGTAAGCCCAACCGTCTTGCCAGTAATCAACAGTCGTCTCTTCAATCTTCAGGTGAGTCTTCTCACCCTTCTTCTGCCAACCACCTTCTGTCTTATAAGGAGTCTCCGCCTCACCTGGTTGTGCTGGATTATGGGCACCCATGATGAGGTTCTCTGAGGTGGACAGAAGGAGGACATGTCCTGATACGGTTTGTTTCTGTAACCTAATAACCTGTCCGTCCTTGTCCTTACAATAACCACCCTTATCGGGGAAGTAGTAAGTCTCAGGTGCAGCGAAGGCACTTAGCTCCTTACCCAGCAACTCACCATACTGCCCTTGCTCGTTTGCATAGTGGAATCTGGAAATCAGCTTGGTGTTATCTGCTTTGATAGCATCATCAACGAAGACAAAGTCACAATCCCAAGGATGCATGTTGGCTCCAGACTTCATCCAGGAGACTTTATACATCCTGTGAGCCTTAATCTTGGTGGCTTTGGCCTTGCCATCCCTATACATGTCCTCATGGAAGTCGTGATCGTCCTTACCGGGAGTCCAGTAGGTCATCGGCATCTTCCACCAGTCACCCTTTCTCTTGTCTAGTTCTTTATCAGACTTGGCGAAATTGATTTCGCCCATGAGAGTCCGTCTGAAGTCGGATCCAATCTGGTCTGGGATTTCAGTCTCAATAAACGAGTTATGGTTAGCATAGTATTCAGGACCATGATTCTTTTCAGCGGATTCAACCCTGTGGGGGAAGTGAAGACCATATGGAGACCAGTTAAACATGCTCTTCTGATTATTTTCAACGCCGTATAATGCAAGTGTTGAGTCGTATACCTCTTGATCCTTATAAAGTTGAGGACCAAAAGTGATAGTGCCGAATCTCCATTCATCAAAATCCACTACACCGAAGACGTACGCGTCGCCTTTGGCTTTAATGGTGTATTCTTTTCCTGGTTCAAATATCTCCTCTTCCCATGCAACGTAATCATTAATATATGACTGCATGGTTTCGGGACTAACTGCCAGAAGCTTGTGATAATCTCCGTGTACCCTCCAAGATTTCTTAACCCAATTTACCCTGAACTTTATGCCCTTAGGAAATTGATACTTGAGATTCGGATCGTCTACACCAGGCAGGTAGGATTTGCCTGGCGGAGTTATAAGTTTACTTACTTCGTGTTGTTCTCTCCAAACCTGGTCCATAATCTGAAAAGCTTCCTCTTCAGATGGGAACTTAAATTTATAATACTTGCCTCTCTTGATAGGTACCTGAAGTGGGTTTTCATCAGATTGTGGTTTTGTATCGTCAAAGGTATGATTGTAGGCTTCGTTAAGCGTATTGAATCTGTCAGGATTTTGAAGAATACTCGAAGCTTCAGGACCGGGCCAATGTCTATGGAACGGGTTGATGACTCCAGGTACGTTACCAATTTGGGTAAACGCACTTAAGTTATTCACCCTCTCTTCAATAACTGCTGGATCGTAAGTGGGATTCATGTAGTCAGCGTTGTCCGCACTCAGTGCCCAGTACATAGATCCAGTGGGACTCAGAAGTGGCACGCAAGTTACTTGTTCTGGCTCACCAAGTCTAGACCAGTTATCAAGTGTTCTAGCCACTTTATTGTTGCCACTACCTTCTACCTTGGCAGGTTGACATTCGTACCGACCAAACTGAATCAGGTTGGAAGAGTCATGAAAAATAACTGCATTAGGGTCTATTGAATCGCCCAACTGCCTTGGTAAAGTCGGAGCGTATGTATGCTTCATCGACGTGAGGTGATTGTCATCACCCATAGCGGCGTCTGTTGCTGGTTTATAGAGATTTGTCTCATTCTTCCCAGCCCACTTGGCTACATTCATAGCTCGGTTTGACAGATACTGCATTCTGTGACTGTCTCTTACTGCTATTTTCGCATCCTTTTTGAATCTCCAAATCCTGGTAGTTTTGGTGTTCTCATCGGTGATGGGCAACCTAATTGGTAAGTTCAGTGCACCTTCAGGAACACCATTTGGGTTATACTGCCAGTATCCCATCACCTTCTGAAGGATGGTGTAGGTGTGTTGGGACATTTTGTCTGAAGGCATCACCTCCGTCTCTTCTTCCCAGTGAATTAGATGGTTTTGGATATCACCATGGAGAATAACGTCTCTATAGTCTGCATAGAAACTTGGACCAGTTTTTGGGGCAGCCTCTCTTCTCTGAGCAACTACCCAAGGCTCACCATCCTTACTCCACTGATCCATGTTACGACCGGAATCGACGCCACCAAAGTAAAGGTATTTGGACTTCGGCTTAAAGATATAAGGTTTATTGTCTTCCTTATAATACACTTGAGCAGTGCCGAAGAACATACCAGCTCTCTCTGCCTCATCAATTTCCATTGGTGTAATGGAGTCTTTATTTTTACCCCACCAGAAACGAACATTGGGTTTAACTTTGTCCGCGACGTATGAGGGATTCCAGGTGAGTTGGTACCACTTATTCATATTAAGTGGCATATTTCCATCTTTGATATAGTTACGTGGGTTCTTCCAGTACTCATCATACCACAGGGGTTCGCCCTGTTCTAAAAGTATTTTATGACGATCTCTCTTTGCGTGATAGACTGGTCCCTTGTTCGGGTCCTTACCAATATCGTTTTCTACTTTCTTAGCAGGTCGAATTTCGAACTTGAACTTCTTACCACGCGCCCAATCATCCTTCTTGCCCATGACCTTGGGGTCATTGGTCATATTAGTTTTGCTCTTGGGGAAGAAGGCGCCAATTCTAAAGAATCTAGCATCTCTGGACGCCTTCTGACTTGAAGGAACCTCGATCTGATAAAATCTCTTGGTGTTATCGTTGGGGTCGGAAATTATTTTAGAGAAAAGTCTAATTCTATTACCGCCGGTTTGCCAATTTCCAGTACCTGCAGCGTTTCTCCGTCCATCTTTACTGTCACCAAACCAGAACGAGAAGTGTGGTTTTTGTTTTGGATCTCCGTTGGCGTCCACCAAATCATCATAATTAATCCAAATGTAGTGAGACACCATCTCAATGTCGTGAGGCTTATCACTTTTTGGAACCCACGGATGGAACTCATATGTTCCATCAGAGAGATTTTGTGAATCATGGTTGTCGTGAAATGCCCAATCGGGGGGTGCACTAACGTTCTCCTGCCACCAGACAGTCATCTCTTCTTTAATCCACTGATTCATGAAAGGAGCTTGAGTGTTTGGATCAGCGAACCCAAATTTTGGTTTGTCCGTTGTATCACCCGCGAAACGTGGTTCAATACCATTTGACGCTTTTCTTGTTACAAGAGGCCCAGGAGCCCCATCTGTAAACTCACTTGGGATTTCATATGAGATCTCATCTATATTAGACCTAGCCCATGATTTATAGATGTTACGCATAGTTTCTTTTCTATGCTCCAACATTTCATAGAACACGCCCTCTGTTCTGGAGACATTACTGTTCGGAAGTTCTTCGCCTACTTGGAGCCTAGTAATAGGACCTGAGAGAGAAATAAAGGAATTCTCGGTCAGGGTCATCAAGACACGAGGTTCTCTAGGAGGTTCGACAACCTCAGGCTGTTCTGACGCGTCATCGACAGGGAAGATGGTGTTTTCCAAACACTCAACCTCATTATAACCTTCACTTCCGTCTTCGAGAGTGATAACAACAGGACGAATTTCTCCGTCCATTCTGCCACACATCTGTTCAAATCCACCAGTCTCATAGTTCAACCACTCATCCAATGAGATGTACGAGTCGTCCTCGAACCAAATCGTTGGGGAGGGAAGAACGATTCCAGAACTGATCGAAGAAGCTTCTTTCTCGATGCTAAACTTCTTGACTTTCTTAGACATCGTGGGTCTACACGCCCACAAGATGAAGTTGTAAAGATAGTATCTAAAGTATCCTGGATCCGTAGGCTCTACTTCGTGGTGTACAA
>Ga0098074_1000730_pt1 | contig 19993 bp, 10 predicted proteins | sample 32_taG_FD_75064 | JGI IMG/M metagenome (GOLD analysis project Ga0098074, IMG submission 75064) | Marine viral communities from the Gulf of Mexico - 32_GoM_OMZ_CsCl metaG | ecosystem: Environmental > Aquatic > Marine > Oceanic | place: Atlantic Ocean: Gulf of Mexico | collected 2015-07-12
GCGGGTCTGCTTGTCGAGCATGAACTGCGCCAGCGCACGGTGCAGCCGCGCGATGTCGCCGCGCAGGAAGGTGAAGCGCGCACCCGACAGCTTGGTGCCGGTTTCGAAATCCATTCCCAGCGCGGGGCCGATATCGGCATGTTCGCGGGGTTCGAAATCGAAACTGCGCTTCTCGCCCCATTGCGCGATTTCGACATTGTCGTTCTCGTCCGCGCCGTCGGGCACATCCTCCGCGGGAAGGTTGGGCAAAGTGGCCAGCAGATGGTCGAGCTCTGCCGCCGCAGCGCGTTCGGCCTCTTCCCACTCGGGCATCGACGCCTTGATCTCGGCGACCTCAGCCTTGAGCGCTTCGGCCTTGTCCTTGTCGCCCTGACCCATCGCCTGGCCGATCGCTTTCGACGCTTCGTTGCGGCGGCTCTGCGCCTGCTGGACCCTGGTCGTCGCCTCGCGCTTGTGCGCGTCGAGCGCAACGATGCGGTCGGCCACCGGTTCGGCCCCGCGGCGGGCGAGGGCGGCGTCGAATTCCTGCGGATTGCTACGGATATAAGCGATGTCGTGCATGGCCCGGCCTATGCCTTTTCGCTTCCCGCTTGGCCAGCCACTTCCCGCGGGGCGAGCTTGTCCTTTTGCGGGCACCGCATTAGGCCCCGGACGTTCAGGGGGACATCGAAGAGCTTGAAAGGGCTGCCAGCTTGAACGACCAGCCGATCCAGCCGCCGCGCCGCACGCGCTTTATCGATATTGCGGACGGGGTGATCCGGGGCGGACGCAAGCTGGGGGTGTTCGGCCCTCCGCGCCTCGACAAGGATGCCCTGCTGGAAGAAGCAGCAGCGACCACGGGGCTCAACGATTTCGGCGACCGCTGGTTCGAAAAGCCCTTCGAGGTGCTGCTCGACAGCGTGAAGCACGAAGCGCAGCTCAACGCGGCAGGCGAATTTTCCGCCACGAAGATGTTTCACCACGTGCTGCGCGACCGGCTCTACACGCAGATGTGGTTCGGCCGGCACCCGGAAATTCTCGCCCGGCCGCTCAAGAACCCGGTGGTTATCGTCGGCCCAATGCGGTCGGGTACCACGCGGCTTCACCGCCTGCTCGCGGCCGACCAGCGCTTTGCCCACCTGCGCAGTTTCGAAACCATCAGCCCGGTGCCCCGGCCCGAGTTCGAGCAGGTCCTAGCCGGCGAGGCGGAGGACTTCCGGCCCAAGCTGGCCGCGCGCATTCTCAAGGTCGCGCGGCTCGCCAATCCGCGCACGCTGTCGATCCATCCGACCGGTGCCTACGAACCCGAGGAGGAACTCGGCCTCGTTGCCGCGTCGATGTACGGCATGAAGTGGGAAGCGCAGTGGAATGTGCCCTCCTATGCCGAATGGTGCCACGAGGAGAGCGCCATTCCCGCCTATCGGCACATGGCCAACCTGCTGCGCTTGATCGGCTGGTCGCAGCAGGAAAGTTCGCTGCGCCCGTGGATACTCAAGACCCCGCAGCACATGCTCGACCTGCCCGCACTGCTCGAGGTCTTCCCCGATGCACGGCTGATCTTCACCCACCGCGATCCCAAGCAGGTGGTCGGCAGCGCTGCCTCGCTCGCCTGGAACCAGACCATTATCTATTCGGATCACAACGATCCCGCGCAGACCGGCCGCGACTGGCTGGGCAAGACCGCGACCATGATCGCCCGGATGCGCGCGGCGCGCGACGCGATCCCGCGCGAAAGGATGATCGATGTCCAGTACGAGGACATGGAAACCGACTGGCGCGGCACGATGGAGCGCGTCTACCGCTTCCTCGATCTCGAGATGGAACCCGCGGTCGCGGGGATGGAAGACTATCTCGACCGTTCGGCCCGGCTCAAGCGGCACCCGCATCGCTACAGCCTCGCCGAGTTCGGCCTGCGCGAAGACGAGGTGAACGAACGGTTCGCCGATTACACCGAAACCTTCGGCATACCGGTTGGCGCACCCACCGCGGCGGCACGCACGCGGCTCGCCAAATAGCCATGCGAAAGGGGCGGGGTACGCAGACCCCGCCCCTCTTGGAATTGCGGCCGCTCAGTAGCTGAAGGTGAGCGTGGCGAAGACCTGCCGCGGGTTGCCGTAGAATGCCGTCAGCGTGCCTTCTGGCCCGAGCGTCGGGACGGGAAAACCGTTGGCGCCATTGACGATGTCGCCGGTGACCGGATCGGTCGCGACGAAGGTATAGCCGCTGGTCTTGTATTCCTTGTCGAGCAGGTTCTTCCCGTAAACGCCCACGCTCCAGCGATCGCCGGGGGCACTGTAGACGATGCTCGCATCGAGCAGCGCGTAGCCGCCCTGGTCGAGATAGGGGTTGGGGATTTCGAACTGGCTGGTCTTGCTGCGATAGGACAGCGTCGTTCCCAGATAGAGGTCGCCCGGTCCCACGGGCGTATCGTAGCTGGCCGTGATGCTGCCGGTTACCTCTGGCGTGTTCTGGACGACGCGGAATGCGGCGACATCGGTCGGGGTGTTGCCGATATTGGTGATGTATTCGTCGTATTGCGCATCGATATAGCCCAGCGAACCGGCAAGGCCGAAGCCGCCGCCAAAACGCGCGCTGGCTTCCAGTTCGAGCCCCTTGAACGTCGCCTTGCCGGCATTCGACACCACGCCGCAGAAGCTGGGCAGGCCGCCCACTTCGCACGCGACGGAACCCGGAATCTGTACGTCGGTGTAGTCGGCATAGAAGGCTGCGGCAGCGATGTTGAAAATGCCGAGATTGCCCTTGTAGCCGATCTCGTAGCTGTCGACCTCTTCGGGTGCGAAGCTGAGGAAGGCGGCGACTTCCGCATCGGTTGGTGCGCCCGGTGTGGCCGCCGGGGCGTTGGTGCCGACCCCGCGGGGGTCGAAGCCGCCGCCCTTGAAGCCCTTCGAATAGCTGGCGTAGATATTGTGGTCGGGCGTCGGCATGAAACTGAGCGAGGCCCGCGGGGTGAATTTCTTGAACTGCCGGCTACCCTGAAAATCGGTGCTCGCCGCTCCGAAGGGCACACCCGCGCCGCCGAATTCGGGCGAACCGCCGCCGAGATAGTTCTGCCGCAGGATTTCGGCGCTGCGTTCATCCCAAGTGTAACGACCGCCGAGAGACAGGCTGAGCTGATCGGTCAGATCGTAGGTGAGATCGCCGAAGATGGCATAGGTTTCGGTGTCGACATTTGCCTGTGTGAACGCGGTCAGCCCGGCGAAAGTGGTGAAGATGCGAACATCGAAAAGCGTGTCCGCCTTCGCGTCGAGATAGTAGAATCCGAGCAGGCCGGCGAACGCGCCGCCATCGTCCCACAACAGCTGAAATTCCTGGCTGATCTGCTCGTTGAGGTAAGCGCCGGGCACATCGAGATCGACCGCCGGAAGCGCATCGAAATCAATCGGCGAATAGCTGTCGTCCTTGCGCCAGGCGGATATCGACCGCAGCGTCAGCGCGTTGCTCAGCTCGACTTCTGCGTGCATCGCCAGGCCGTAGGATTCCACTTCCTGTTCGGGATCGTTGAGCGCTCCGCGCGTGTCGAAGACATTGTCGAGCACGGGCGCGCCGGATACCAGCCCGGGGATCAACCGGTGGCCACCACGCGGATCGCTGCTGTCCTTGGTATAGTCCCCCTGGATCCGGATGAAGGCAGGTTCGCCATAGCCGCCCACCTCCAGGCTCATACGGCCGCCCCAGATATCCTTGTTGTAGTTTTCGAGGCCCGTGGTGAGATTGTCGCCGAAACCGCCCCGCGAAAGCCGCGCAACCGAGCCGCCGACGCGGACCAGGTCGCTGATCGGTGCCGAAGCGGTGATCACGCCTTCGGCCTGGTCGTAAGTGCCATAGGTAGCGCGAACGCGCACCGAGGGATCCTGCGGCAGGCGGCGCGTGACGTATTTTACGGCCCCGCCGATCGTGTTGCGGCCATAGAGCGTGCCCTGCGGCCCGCGCAGCACCTCGATGCGCTCGACATCGTAGATATCCAGCACCGCGGTCTGCGGCCGGTTGAGATAGATGTCGTCGAGATAGATGCCGACGCCCTGCTCGAACCCCGAAACGGGGTCCTGTTGGCCGATGCCGCGGATAAAGGCCGACAGCGTCGAATTGGTGGCTCGGCTGGCCTCCAGCGTGACGTTGGGTACGCTCTGCCCGACATCGGTGATGTCCAGCGCGCCGCGCCGTGAAAGCTCTTCGCCGCTGATCGCGGTGACCGCCACCGGCACCTCCACCAGTCGCTCCTCACGCCGGCGTGCGGTGACGATGATGACATCCTCTGCAGCCGTCGCCGGCGCAGCCTCCAGCGGCTCCGTGTCGGCGGACTGAGCCTGCGCAGGAGCCGCGGCAAGTGCCGCGGTCGCCGCGCCGCACAGCAGGCTGGCGGTAAGAATCTGTGTCGGACGCATTTCGGTTTCTCCCTCCCGATTGTCTTATGCAGCAAGCTGATACTGAAACCTGAACCACCTTTCAAGTTTGTTGTTGCGCGGAGGATGCGATTTGCTAGGCAGGCAGTCTATTCGAAGGGGGCGAACAGTGGCCGCAACGCACAGCCAGGGCGACAAGACGCCGCGTACCGAGCGGGGCCGAAAGACCTTGCGCAAACTACTCGATGCGGCTGCGACCGAATTCGCCGAGAAGGGATTTCACGAAGCCTCGATCAGCGGAATAACCCGCAGTGCCGGCGTCGCCCTTGGCACTTTCTATACCTATTTCGACAGCAAGGATGCGGTCTTCCGTGCGCTCGTATCGGATATGAGCGCGGGTGTCGGGAAGGCTGCGCGCGAGGCGCTCGACCCATCGATGGGGGCGCTGGAGATCGAGCGGGTGGCACTGCGCGCCTTTCTCGAGTTCGCTGCCGAGCATAAGGAGATCTACCGGATTATCGACGAGGCCGAATTCGTCGATCCGGACAGCTACCGCGCGCATTACGAGACCATCGGCTCGAGGATCGAAGAGCGCCTGAAGCTGGGCGGTGAGAGCGGCGAGTTCGCGCCGGGGCTGGGGACGCCCGAGGCCTGGGCCGTGATGGGCATGAACGTTTTCCTGGGCCTGCGCTACGTCATCTGGGGCCGCGAAGGCGATCCGGACTTCGAAGAAATCGCGCGCCGGGCCAACATGTTGCTGACCCGGGGCATCGCCAGCTAGCTCCTGCGATCGCGGAACCGCGGGCGTGCGGGGCCGTTGGTCTGGCAAAGGAGATACGATATGATCGGCAAGGTAATCGGAGCATTCGTCGGCGACAGGCTCGCCAAGCAGACCGGCGGCATCGGCGGTGCCAGCGGCGCGGCACTGGGTGTCGTCGCCACCACAGTTCTACGGCGCATGAGCCTGCCCGCAATGCTGGCCCTGGGCGTCGGCGGCTATGTCGCCAAGCGCGTCCTCGACAAGCGCGAGGAGGGCAGCGACAGTGCTTCCCCGCCGAAGACTTCGACGGCTCCGGCGACCAAGGCCGCCTAGGCCGAGGTCGCAGCGAAGCGCGCAAAAGGGCTGTCCCGCAAGGGGCAGCCCTTTTGCTATCAGGGGAACAACGGGTTTGCATATCGCCGAACCCTTTCTATGGTCGGTCCAGGGATTCCCCCAAAAAGTCAGACAAAATCGCGCCGCACCCCGGTGCGCTTGCGCAGGAGACGACATGCCAGCAGAGCCCGATCACCCAATCGATCCTCCGCTGATAGACTTACCCATCAAGACCGCGTCGCGCGGCTTTTACGACGGCTTCAGCCGCGAGGTCACGATCCCGTCGAAGGTGATCGTCTCCCTCCTGATCATGTGGGCGATCTTCTTCCCGGTCAGCGCCAGCGAAACACTGTCTGCGGCCAATTCGAGCATCATCGCCACCTTCTCCGGCTGGTACGTTTACCTCGTCGCTTTCCTGATGTTCACCTGCTTCGTGCTCGCGCTGTTCCCTCAATCGGGTACGCTGCGGATAGGCAATCCGGGTGAAAAGCCCGAGTTCGGTCGCTTCTCCTGGTTCGCCATGCTGTTCGGCGCGGGCATCGGGATCGGCATGCTCACCTATTCGACCGGCGAACCGCTGGCGCACTTCTCGAACAATCCGGACATCATCCGCGGCTTGGTGGACGCGCGGACCGCCGAAGCGGTGCGTCCGGCCTATATCTACACCTTTCTCCACTGGGGCTTTGCAGCCTGGGGCACCTATGCGCTGGTCGGCCTGGCGATTGGCTATGTCGCCTATCGCCGCAATCTGCCGCTGACGATCCGTTCGGCGCTCGCGCCGCTGTTCGGCCTGCGCCTGTCGGGCGTCTGGGGACATCTGGTCGATATCGTGGCCGTAGTGGCGACGATCCTGGGCGTCGCGGTTACCATGGGGATCGGCGTGGAGCAGTTCGTCATGGGTCTCGCCCGGCTGGGTGTGGGCGACTGGCTGCTGGATCCGGACGGTTCTTCCTCGATCGCGGCGGTCATCCTGTCGCTGCTGGTTCTCGTCGGGGCTTCGACGATAAGCGCGCTTTCGGGCGTGGGCCGCGGGATCAAATGGCTCTCGAACCTAAATATGGGGCTGTCTTTCGCCTTGCTTGCCCTGTTCGCAATCGTCGGCTCGGCGTTCGGCGGCCTCAAGTTGCTGGGCGTGGGCGTGTGGGATTACCTGCGCACGCTGGTGCCCAACTCGCTGACGCTGTTCGACGCAGGCGGCGAATTCGGGGATGCGCTGGTGCAATGGCAGCTCGACTGGTCGGTGTTCTACTGGGCCTGGTGGATTGCCTTCGCCCCCTTCGTCGGCATGTTCATCGCGCGCATTTCGCGCGGGCGTACCATCCGGGAATATGTGTTCGGCGTGGTGCTGGTGCCGTCGCTGATGTGTTTCTTCTGGATGGCCATGGTCGGGGGAACCGCGATCGATCTCGAGCTAAGCGGCGCCGCGCAGGGGAGCATCGTCAACGCGGCGATGTCGGACCAGCTCTTCGCGACGCTGGCCGTCCTGCTCGATCCGGCTGTCGCCGCAGTCGTGTCGGGCCTCGTCGTCCTTTTGCTGATGACCTATCTCATCACCTCCGCCGACAGCGCGATCCTCATCGTCAACACGATCAATGGGGCGGGGGAAAGCGAAAGCGAACGCAACCATCACATCCTGTTCTGGGGTGTGGCGCTGGCCTTCGTCGTCGGCAGCATGCTGATCCTCGGCGGCATCGATGCCATCCGCATAACGATGATCATCGGGGCGCTGCCATTCAGCTTTGTCGTCGCCATCATGGGGGTCGCGATCCTCAAGGCGGTGATTTACGACCTGTTCCGCAAGCACCATGGCGTGCCGACCACGGCCCAGGGATGCGCGGAAGCGGCCGAGGGCAAGTAACGCGAGCACTAATGCGCCGCCTTCTTGGCGGAGCCCGGCAGTGCAGTCTGGCCGTCATTTGAATTGCACTTGGTCATCCAATAGTACCGTGAGAACTGCATTTGAATAGAACAAGTCCAAAAAATGAATATTTGCTTCATACATGGACTGTTCTGAAAGTAACGCGGGACGAAGATTTGAATGTTGTTTTGATGCAACAGCCCTGCGGTTAATCTTGCGCAGCGGCCCGCTGGACGGTGGCCGCCTTTCCTTCGCCTTGTTATTGGCTCCCGAGGCGACGGTTCTCCAGTGAATTCGCGCCCGTCTTTTTGCCAGCCGGACCCTGGTCTGTGAGCCGGCACCCGAGCATTAATCGAGAATGAGGGAATCCCCGACATGAAATATCTCGTCAGCGGCGCGTCGCTTGGCGCGCTGGCTATCGCAACCGCAGCGCCCGTGGCCGCGCAGGACGTGGCTCCTGCAGCCGAACAGCGGCAGGGCGGCGTCAACGTCATCATCGTGACCGCGCAAAAGCGCAGCGAAGACCTGCAGGATGTTCCCGTGTCGGTTTCGGCGATCGGTGAAGAAGGGCTCGAAGAGCTCGCCATCGACACCTTCGAGGATTACCTCGAACAGCTGCCGACCGTGACAGCAGGCGGCAGCGGGCCGGGCCAGAACACCATCTACATCCGCGGCCTGGCCTCGACCACGCCCAATCTAACCACCGCCGGTGTCGCCGGCCTCGCGCCCAACGTCGCGATGTATCTCGACGAACAGCCGCTCGCACAGCCGGGCCGCAACCTCGACGTCTATGCCGCCGACCTTGCGCGGATCGAAGTGCTGTCGGGACCGCAGGGTACGCTGTTCGGTGCCAGTTCGCAGGCGGGCGTCGTTCGCCTGATCACCAACAAGCCCGATCTCGGCGGCTTCGATGCGGGCGTGAATGCCGGCGTGTCCTTCACCAAGGGCGGCGAAACCAGCTACAAGGCCGATGCGATGATCAACGTGCCGGTCACCGACACATTCGGTCTGCGCGGGGTCTTCTATCTCGACGACCAGGGCGGTTACATCGACAATGTCGCCGGCACCCGCAACGCCAGCGAAAGCGCGCGCTTCCGCCCGGCCGGGACCGTCCGTTCGAACGGCGTGCCCGTCAGCCCGCTGCGCGGCGGCTTCCAGGCCGGCGCCGACCTGTCGAACGTGAACTTCATCAATGCCGACAACGCCGGCATGGTCGAAGACGATTTCAACGACACGCAATATGCCGGCTTCCGTGCGACCGCGCTGTGGGAAGTCACGCCCGACTGGACGGTGACGGTCGCGCATTCGCGCCAGAGCGTCGAAAGCGATGGCGTGTTCTTCGCCGATCCCGAACTCGGCGGCCTCGATGACCTCGAGATCCAGCGCTACGAGGAAGACCGCCTCGAAGACGATTTCTCGAACACCAGCTGGACGGTCGAGGGCCGGCTGGCGATGCTCGATGTCGTCTATACCGGCGCCTACACCGATCGTGAGACCGAACAGCGCGTCGACTATTCCGACTATCTCTTCGTCGGCCAGTACCTGCCGTATTACATCTGCGACGGCAGCGTCAGCTATCCGGGTGCCGGCAACGATCCCAGCGGCACCTGTCAGGCACCCAATCTCTATGTGACCTCGGCCAGCAAGACGACCGTGTTCACGCAGGAACTGCGCTTCAGCACGCCGGCGGAAAACCGCTGGCGCGTGACCGCAGGCGGTTTCTATTCGGATCTCGAACTGCAGGAACGCAACGACTTCGCCTATCCGGGCAATGTCCTCGCGCAGCCCTTCGGCCCGTTCGCGCCGAACTTCCCGCAGGACGGCTTCACCAGCGCCCCGGGCCCGTTCCCGGCCGACACGATCTTCCGCAACGACATCCGTCGTACCGATGAACAGTTCGGCATTTTCGGCGAAGCCAGCTTCGACATCGTACCCGACTTGCTGACAGTCACGCTCGGCGCGCGGTATTACGACATCGAAGTCGATTTCGAAGGCAGCGCGAACGGCAGCTTCTGCAACAGCGGCGCGGCTACCGATGCCAACGCCTTCGGTACCGATCTCAACGATCTGTACGACGGTGACGGCGAATACACCTTCATCGGTTCGTGCGACGCTTCGCTGCGCCAGACCTTCGACCTGAACGACAGCCTGGCCGATATCCAGGCTGCGGGCCTGACCCCCACGCAGGCGCAGCAGGTCTTCAACGCAGTGCGCGCTCCCGATGCGGCGAAGACCGACGGGTTCATCTACAAGGGCACGGTTACCGTGACCCCGACGCAGGACCTGCTGTTTTACGCGACCTATTCGGAAGGTTTCCGTCCCGGCCTGCTCAACCGTCCGGGCGGCGCGACCAATGGTGCCGGCTTCACCGTCCCGTTCGAACTCGAGACCGACGAGGTCAAGAATTACGAACTGGGCTGGAAGCTCGATCTCGCCGATGGTCAGGTGCGTTTCAACGGCAGCGCCTTCTATGTCGACATCAGCCGGCTGCAGACGACCATCTTCGACCCCTCGATCACCAATCTGTTCTTCTCGGCCAACGCCGCGGATGCAGAGATCAAGGGCGTGGAAGCGGACTTCACCTTCGCGCCCTATTCGGCGCCGGGTCTGACCGTTGCAGGGGCATTCTCGATCCTCGACACCGAGATCACCGAAGTGCTGATCCCGACCAACGACGTCGTCGCGGGTTCGGACCTCGCATTCGCCCCGTCCTTCCAGGGCAATTTGCGCGTACGCTACGAATGGGACCTTTCCGATACGCTGGAAGCCTATGTCCAGCCGCAGGTCAGCTATTCGGCGTCGAAATTCACCGATGTGGTCGAAATCAACAAGCTCGAGCTCGACAGCTACACCGTCGTGGATTTCGCTGCCGGCGTCATGTCGAATAACTGGAAGTTCGAAGTCTTCGGCGACAATCTGTTCGACGAGCGCGCGCAGATCTCGGGCAATTACGTCAACGACCGTGCGCGGATCACCACCAACCGTCCGCTGACGGTCGGTTTCCGGGTCGGCTACGACTACTGATCCGGTTCACCGGGAAACAGGACGGCGGGGGCGAACACGGGTTCGCCTCCGCCGTTTCTCTTTGTAAGGGTCGCAGGCAATGACGACACGCGACGACAGATTGGCGCAGGCGCAGAAGGCGCTGCAGGCAGGCGACTTCGAGAAAGGAATGGCGCTCGCTGCCGCGCTGGTGGACGAGGATCCGGGCGACAGCGAAGCGCTCTACATGGCCGCCGTCGCCGCGCGCTATCTCAAGCGCTTCGACGAGGCTGAACGGCACCTTGCGGCGTTGCACGCGGCGATGCCCGAATACGGGCGCGCATGGCAGGAGGCTGGCCATCTCGCCCGTGCGCAGGGCGACAGGGCCGCTGCAATTGCGGCCTTCGGCCGTGCCACACGGTTCAATCCCGCGCTCGAAGCCAGCTGGCGTGCGCTGGCCGAGCTGGAACAGGCGGCCGGTCGGCCAACCGCTGCCGAAGCGGCGCGCGCACAGGCCGAGCGTGTTGCCCGCCTGCCGCGCGAACTGGTCGCGGTGATGCACCATCTTCACGAGGGCCGACTGCTGCGCGCGGAAGAGATCTGCCGCCATTTCCTGCGCGCCAACCCGCGCAATGTCGAAGGCATGCGATTGCTGGCCCAGATCGGCATCAAGCTGGGCATTCTCGATGACGCCGAATTCCTGCTCGACAGCGCCAGGGCTTTCGAGCCCGACAACATCCAGGTCCGGCTCGACTATATCGACGCGCTGCGGCGCCGCCAGAAATTTGCCCAGGCGCGGACCGAGGCCGAAGCCCTTCATGCGCGCGATCCCGAAAACCCGCTGTTCCAGTCGCATCTGGCGATCGAAAGCATGCAGACGAGCGACTACGACCGGGCCTTCGAATTGTTCGATGCCATTCTTGCCAAGCTACCCGGCGATCCGGCGACGCTCACCAGCAAGGGCCACGCGCTCAAGACCACCGGGGCGCAGGATGACGCGGTGGCCAGCTATCAGGCCGCCATTGCTGCCAAGCCCGACCATGGCGATGCGTGGTACGCACTGGCGAACCTCAAGACCTATCGCTTTACCGACGATGAAATCGTGCGCATGCGCGAACAGGCCGGGCGGCCCGACCTTGCCTTCATGGACCGCGTCCACCTGTCTTTCGCGCTGGGCAAGGCGCTGGAAGATCGTGCAGACTACGCCGACAGTTTCGCGCATTATGAACGCGGCAATACGCTGAAACGGGCGCAGACCCGGTACAGCGCCGACGCCATGACAGCGGAGCTGGCGAAGCAGCGCGAGCTGTGCACCGCCGATCTCTTCGCCAGGCATGCCGGCAGTGGGCACGATGCGCCCGATCCGATCTTCATCCTGGGTCTCCCACGCGCGGGATCGACCTTGCTCGAACAGATCCTCGCCAGTCACAGCCAGGTGGACGGTACGCTGGAACTGCCCAATATCCTCGCGCTGGCGCACCGCCTGCGCGGGCGCAAGGCCGGCCAGTCACGCTATCCCGAAATCCTGCACGAGCTCGGCAGCGACCAGCTCGCTGCCTTTGGCGCGAAGTTCATCGAGGATACGCGGGTGCACCGGCAGAACGCGCCGTTCTTCATCGACAAGATGCCGAACAATTTCCGCCACATCGGCCTGATCCACCTGATCCTCCCCAATGCCAAGATCATCGACGCGCGCCGCGCGCCGCTCGACTGCTGTTTCTCGGGCTTCAAGCAACTCTTCGCCGAGGGGCAGGAGTTCACCTACGGCCTCGCCGAGGTGGGACGCTATTACGCCGATTACGTCGATCTGATGGATCACTGGGACACGGTGCTGCCGGGAAAGGTGCTGAGGGTGCAGCACGAAGACGTGCTCGATGACCTCGAAGGCCAGACCCGGCGAATGCTCGATTACCTCGGCCTGCCGTTCGAGGAGCAGTGTCTCGAGTTCCACAAGACCCGCCGGGCAGTGCGCACGGCAAGCAGCGAACAGGTCCGGCGACCGATCAACCGCAGCGGGCAGGACGCCTGGAAGCCCTACGATCCATGGCTCGCACCGCTACGCGAAGCGCTGGGCCAGCACGGCTGAGCCGGATTTGCGGCGGGGATCGATCCGATAGCGTCTGGCGGAAATGGTGGGCGCGGCAAGGATTGAACTTGCGACCCCACCCGTGTGAACGATGGGTTTCGGGGCAATGCGGGAAAATCTGGGATTCAAAAAAGACTTGAAAAACAGATAGTTCAGTCTATACTCGTCCCTTACGCTCCACCCAAGTTTTTCATACTCGTTTCATACTTTTTCATACGAAAGCACAGCGCGATTGGCGGACCTAAGCAAGATCGGTGAACGTGAAAGGCTCAAGCCCAGAAAGGGAAAGGAGCCTTACTGGCAGCGCCTGCAGTCTGGTTGGTATCTTGGGTTTCGACCTTCACAACGTGGCGGAGGAGGCACTTGGTTCGCACGCGTTTATGACGAATGTGCCGGCAAATATCGGCGCAAGAACTTGGGGCATTTCGGCACCTGCAAGGGGCATACGGTGTTCGCGGCGGCCAAAAAGGAGGCCGAAGCATTTGCAGAGGTTGTCGAAACCGGAGGCATCCAACCGGATCCACTCGAAACGGTCGCCGATGCCTGTCGTGCCTACCTTGACGAAAAGCCTAGCTCAATTGCGGAAGGCGTCTTCCGGAGGCAGGTTTTTAGCGACCCAATTGCACGCGTGAAGCTTGCTAAACTGCGGAGGCGTCACCTCCGGGAATGGCGGAGAAGGCTTGAAGATACTCCTGCCCTGCTGACGAGGAGCAAAAAGGGAGAGAAACGCTTTAAGCAGCGTTCAGCTGCAACAATAAATCGAGATATGGTGCCCCTGAGAGCTGCGTTGTGGCGTGTTCTCACGCCTGGCGCACCTCGAACTGAAGCAGCATGGCAAGAAGCCTTGAAGCCCATCAAAGGAGCTAACCGCAAGCGGGATCTCTACATTGATCTCGATGAGCGTAAGCGCCTTCTCTTTGAGATCGATGCCGACATCGAGCCATTTGTCCGAGCGTTGTGCATGCTGCCCCTCAGGCCAGGAGCACTCGCAAATCTGCGCGTTGGTGATTTCGACAGGCGGACAAGGACATTGACTATCGGAACGGATAAGAATGGCCAGCCACGTCAGATCACAGTGCCTCAGAAGATTTCTGATTTTCTCATGGCTCAGTCGCTTAGCAAACTGCCAACGGCTTGGCTGTTCGCTCGAGCCGACGGCGCCGTTTGGTCAAAGGATAAGTGGAAGAAGCCCATCAAAGCGGCCGTTTATGCGGCTGGCCTGCGGAGCGATGCCTCTGCTTATACGCTGCGTCATAGCGTGATTACCGACCTGGTGCGTGGAGGTCTGCCAATTCTGACTGTGGCACAGCTGTCGGACACGAGTGTCGCGATGATCGAAAAGCACTATGGTCACCTCGTCCGAAATGATGCGGAAGAAGCACTAGCAAAAATCGCTATCTGAATCTGTCCACGCCCAGAGGCGCATTCATTTCGAACGAATGTACTGCCCCCATCGCGTGATGATTCGTCTGACATATGACGGAGTCTCGCCATTCTTCGGAACTCCGCCTGCACGCGATACCGCGCCGGGCCCCGCATTGTAGGCCGCCAGTGCGAGATGGATTGCACCAAACTTGTCGAGCATCTGCCTTAGGTATCGCGCGCCACCGTCGATATTCTGGGCTGGATCGTGCCGATTGGTTACGCCGAGTTCTCGTGCGGTTGCAGGCATAAGTTGCGCAAGACCGGCTGCACCAGCCGGGCTGATCGCCATTGGATTGAAACGGGATTCCTGCCAGACCAATGCCTGGAGCAAGCGAGGCGGCAATCGATACCTTGCTTCAGCTTGGCGGATGAGGGGTTCGTAGAGCGTCTCTTTGAAACTTCGATGGGCTGGGGATGAAATCTCTCTTCCGTTCCCAACGAACGCCAATGAAGGATCGTGCGTGAATTCTATGTCTGCCGGTTTTTCGACCTCGCTAAGTCGGTGATCAAAAACCCGGAACTCCTGCGCCTGGGCAATGGCGGGGATTGCAATTGCAAGCCCACAACACACGCCAGTTACCCATTTTCGTCTCATCGCGTGCTCTCCTAGCTTGCCTGGATGGACGGTAGAACATAAATAGAACATGTAGGAAAGTCCCCTGCGCGTACGGCAAGAGGAGAGGGGGCAATCGGCAGGGGCAATTGTGCGGCGATGGAGCCAGTATGTCCGTTTCGAACTCAACCCTTTCCCGGCCTTCGCTTGAGGAAACCGCTCGCAAGCTCTGCGAAAGCCGCGGAGGCAAGTGGTCTGGCACCAAGGGCATGGCACGTTGCCCTGGACACGACGATCGCACGCCTTCGTTAGGTGTCACCCTTGGCCGTAAGGCTATCCTTCTGCATTGTTTCGCTGGCTGTGATCAGGACAGCGTGCTCGCTGCCCTCGCTCGAGAGGGGATCGAGACCTCTGCGCTATTCTCAGGCTCCTCCGACGAGTTCCCGGTCCAGCCGAGCTATTCCAGCAAGCCATCGGCTGCAGCGGTCCGCATCTGGCGCGATGCTCGGCCGTTACACCCAAGCCCTGCCAAGGCCTACCTCGAACGGCGCGGCATCCTCGCCACGTCCTATGCGCTGAGGTTTCACCCGCGCACGCCGCTTGGTCCGAAGGGGCGCGCCCGCTTCCTGCCAGCGATGATCGCTGCAGTCAGCCTCGACGAAGGACCGATTGCCGTTCACCGGACTTTCCTGTCGCATTCCGGCCATACCCAGGCATCGTTTGCCAAGCCGAAACGCGCACTGGGGTCACTCGGCGAGGCGGCAGTACGTCTGTTCGCACCCGCCGAGGGAAGGCTCGGTCTCGCCGAAGGCATAGAGAGCGCGATGTCGGCCTATGCGCTCACTGGTATCCCGACATGGGCAACGCTCGGCAATGAACGCTTCGGGCTGGTTGCCATTCCGGAGAGCGTGAGCGACCTTCATCTCTTCGTCGATCACGATTCTGGCGGCGACCTTGCAGCTGAACGTGGGCGCGATTCTTATCTTCGTGAAGGGCGGCACATCCAAGTCCGACGGCCCAATTCGCGCGGGACTGACTGGAACGACGAGCTCCAGTCATGGTTGCGCCGAAAGGCGTGTCGATAAGAGGAGAGAGAGCTTCTCGAATTCCTGACCCGGCAGAGGGCGCATGTCCCGATGCCTCAATCAGGAGGACGACGAGCCATGTTCCAGTCAGAATTTTTCCCCGACCGTGAATCATCACGCACGGTTCCGCTCGCTTTCGCAATCGGTGAGCAAATTTCGCTACGACTTGCGGATGGATGCCATCTCACCCGACCCGACATTGCCGAGTTGTTCGCTGCTCGGACCGGCGTGCAGGACTGGGGCAGTGCGTGGACCATCGACGACTACAACAGCGCGGTTGAAATCGGAGCCCTGCTCTGGCTCCGCGAATTCTCACGCGTCGACCTCGATACCGGTTTCCACGAGGCCGCAGCGCGGTTTGATTGGCTCGAGGCAGCCTTGCCGTCTCGCCACGTGCGCAGTGAGGGCCAGGTCGAATTGCAGCAATTCTCCACCCCGCCGATCCTTGCTTGGCTCATGGCCAAGGCTGCGTCGCTTAGGTCCCCCGATCACATTCTCGAACCGTCAGCCGGGAATGGCGCGCTTGCGCTCTGGGGCGGCGTTCGAGATTGCTCGATGACGCTCAACGAAATCGATCGCGCGCGCCGAGATGCGCTGGCACATATCTTCCCTTGTGCCCGTCTATCCGGACATGATGGCGAGCTGATCGCCGAACTCGCCAATGGTCCAAGCCCCAGCGTCATCCTGATGAACCCACCCTTCGCCCGAAGCCGCGAGCGGGGCGTCGATGGCCGCACTGCAATGCGTCACTTGCGCAGTGCGCTGCGGATTTGCGTTTCAGGAGGTCGCCTCGTGGCCATTCTCCCGGACAGCTTTGATGCCATGGCTTTTGTCGAGGAACAGGATCAGGCTTCCCTGCTGCTCAACGTCCGGCTGTCGGGCGCATTCTCACGAAGCGGAACCCGGATCGCGGTCAAAATGATCGTCATCGACAAGGAGCAACTTCAGGACGCTTCCACGGTTACGGGGGAAATCGCCGATCTCGCAGAACTCGATTCCTGCCTCGCAAATTTGCCCGTTCGCGCACCGATGCACTCCAATATCCATCGCCTTGCAGTACGATCGGTCGCAACTTTAGTGAGCGCCGCCGCCGCGCGCAAGCCGGTCGCTCCTTTCGTGACCAGAGCCGCCCCAAAAAGCGCAGCAATCGCGCTCGACTATCAGGCCTTGGAAGAGCCCGCACCCGTTCCAGAGCAGGCGGGCATCTACCTGCCTTACCGGTCGAGCCGCGTCATCATCGACGATGCACCCGTTCACCCGACACCGCTCGTAGAATCGGTTGCGATGGGCTCGGTCGCGGCACCGGTGCCGAAAGCGCGCCCATTGCTTCCCGCGAATTGGCAAAGCGACAAACTGCTCTCGACCGCCCAATGCGAGACTCTGATCTACGCTTGCGAGGCATTCGCACGCGACCTTCCCGGGCAGTTTCGACCGAGCCAACTGGGTACGACGGTCGAACTCGCGGAGGACGGTCACTCCTACAGGCAGGGCTTTTTCCTCGGTGATGGCACGGGCGCGGGCAAGGGCCGCCAGATCGCGGGCGTCATGATGGATCGCTGGCTCTCGGGCGAGCGCCGTCACATCTGGATCACCAAGAACGAGGCACTGCTCGAAGATGCGCGCCGCGACTGGGAAGCGCTTGGCGGGCTCCCAGTCGACATCCAGCCGCTCTCCAGATGGAAGCTCGGAAGTCCGGTGACGATGGCCGAGGGTATTCTGTTCGTAACCTATCCAACTCTTCGCTCGGGTCGCGCCGAGGATACAAGGCTCGGTCAGATCCTCGACTGGGCCGCCGAAGATTTCGAGGGCGTGATTGCCTTCGACGAAGCGCATGCGATGGCCAATGCGCTCGGCTCTTCCTCGACCCGCGGCAAAGTCAAAGGATCGGAGCAAGGGATGGCAGGGCTCAGGCTTCAAAACCACCTGCCGCGAGCACGTGTGCTTTACACGTCGGCCACCGGCGCATCGGACATTGCCAATCTCGGCTACACAGCCCGGCTTGGACTGTGGGGGCCAGAAACCGCTTTTCCAACGCATGAGGCGTTCATGACCGAGATCCGCGCCGGCGGCGTCGCGGCGATGGAACTCGTTGCCCGCGATCTCAAGGCACAGGGGCTCTACCTTGCGCGCGCATTGTCCTTTGCCGGGGTCGAATACGAGATCCTCGAACATCAGCTCACTGAGGCGCAGGTGCGGATCTACGATGCCTACGCCGATGCCTGGGCGATCATTCACCGCAATCTCGACCAAGCGCTCGAAGCCACAAGGGTGGTCGACGAGGACAGCGGTGACACGCTTAATCGCAACGCCAAGGCTGCGGCGCTCTCGATATTCGAAGGCACCAAGCAGCGCTTCTTTGCGCAGCTCCTGCTCTCGATGAAGCTGCCGAGCCTGATCCCGGCGATGGAAGAGGCGCTCAGCGAAGATCATTCGGTAGTCGTGCAGCTGGTCTCGACCGCCGAGGCCATGCTCGACCGGCGCCTGGCCGATCTCTCGAATGAGGAGCGAGAAGCGCTCGATATCGATCTCTCTCCGCGCGAGTACGTCATCGACTATCTGGCGAAGAGCTTTCCGGTTCGACTGATGCAGGTCTTCACCGACGAGGAGGGCAATTTGCGTTCCGAAGCGATGAGCGACGAGCATGGCAATCCCGTTCTTTGCTCGCGTGCCATCGCCGCGCGCGACGCGCTGATCGAGCAGCTTTGCGCCCTCCCGCCAATCGCCACCGCACTCGATGCAATCATCGAGCACTTCGGGACCGAGGCCGTGGCCGAGGTCACGGGACGCACGCGCAGGTTGGTCTTGGGGCGCGACGGTCAGCAGCGGCTTGAACGTCGAAGCGCAAGCGCCAACGTCGCTGAAGCACAGTGCTTCATGGACGCAGCGAAGCGTATTCTGGTTTTCTCGGACGCAGGGGGGACTGGTCGCTCCTACCATGCCGACCTTGATGCCCAGAACCAGCAGCGCCGGGTCCACTTTCTCCTCGAACCGGGCTGGCGTGCGGACAATGCGATCCAGGGTCTCGGCCGGACAAACCGCACCAACCAGGCTTCTGCGCCGCTGTTCCGCCCGGTCACGACCGATGTGAAGGGCGAACGCCGCTTCATCTCGACCATCGCACGAAGGCTCGACGCATTGGGCGCTCTCACACGCGGCCAGCGTCAGACAGGGGGACAGAACCTGTTCGACCCTGCCGACAATCTCGAGAGCGATTATGCCAAGGATGCGCTCTCGCGCTGGTTCCACCTGCTATACGATAGCAAGCTCGAAGCGGTCGGTTTCGGGGACTTCGTCGAGCGAACAGGCCTCAAGCTCGAGAACCCCGATGGGGGCCTGAGCGATAGTCTTCCCACCATTCAACGCTGGCTTAACCGCATGCTCGCGCTCCCGATCGCCCTGCAGAACGGCATCTTCGAGGAATATCTAGGACTTGTTGAAGCGCGGATCGAGGCCGCACGCGAGGCTGGCACGCTCGATCTTGGTCTGGAAACGGTTCGCGTCGACAGCTTCGCGCTGCTGTCTGATGAAGTTCTCCGCACCGATCCTGTTTCGGGGGCCGAAACCCGCCTCGTTTCGCTCGAAGTGAAACGCCAATTGCATCCGCTGCGCTTCAAACGTCTCGTCAGGATGCACGAGATTGGATCCCCCCAGGCCATTCCCATGCGCAATGCGCGCTCGGGCAAGGTGGCCCTTTCAGTTCCGGCGCGGCGCCTCATTGCCGATGACGGCGCAGTAATCGAACGCCGTCGCCTTCTCCGACCGCTTAAATCCGCCAACTGGACGCTCGACGCGCTCGGTGAAAGCTTGTGGGAAGAGGTCGGCGCAACCGAGTTCTCCAAGCTCTGGACACAAGAAGAAAGCGCGGCAGCGGCCTCGCCAGTGACCGAACGAGTGCATCTAGCCACGGGGCTGCTGCTTCCGGTTTGGAAGCGGCTGCCTGGCGACCATGTTCGAGTCACCCGCCTTGCCGCCGAGGACGGGAGCTCGATTATCGGGCGCGAAGTGCTCGATATCGACCTTGCCAAGATTGCCGAGACGTTCGGCTTGAAGGGTGTGTCCGGCCCGGCTCCGGCCGAGCTCGGAAGACTGGTCCTGGCCAGCGGAACGGCCCAGCCGCTTACCAGTCATGACGCGCTGACCATCAAGCGCTCATTGGTCGGCGGTGAGCAGCGCCTTGAACTCACCGGGTATGCCCCTGAGCGCCTCGACTGGTACAAGACCAAGGGCTGCTTCACCGAGATCATTCGTTACCGCACGCGCCTTTTCGTCCCTGTGTCGACGGCATCCTCTATTCTCCCGGCCATTGCGGCTTGAAGGGCAAATCCGAGGTCAAGCGTGAGAGAGGGGAGGGAGCCGGTGGCTTGTCGAGCCATGCACCTTCGCGTGGCTCTTCAACCCATCAGGAGACAATCCATGATCCAGACTATTCCCTTGAAGAAGCTCGCCCCAAGCCCGCGCAATGTGCGCAAATCGAGCGACGTCCTTGCCGACCTGCAGCTGCGGGCGGACATTGCCGCGCGCGGACTCTTGCAGAACCTCGTCGTGCGAAAAGCCAAGCGGGGCAAGTTCGA
>Ga0098074_1000731_pt1 | contig 19982 bp, 24 predicted proteins | sample 32_taG_FD_75064 | JGI IMG/M metagenome (GOLD analysis project Ga0098074, IMG submission 75064) | Marine viral communities from the Gulf of Mexico - 32_GoM_OMZ_CsCl metaG | ecosystem: Environmental > Aquatic > Marine > Oceanic | place: Atlantic Ocean: Gulf of Mexico | collected 2015-07-12
GCTAGGATTGAGAAGGCAAAAGGCGAACCTGTTGATATACCTCGCCGTCCTACTAAGGAAGAAGACTCAGCTACCTTGCGGAATATATTGAGATATGACCCGCAAGCAGAGCGGAGATTTAAGTTTGAGGAACGGGCAGCAAGAGAAGAAGCAGAAGCCGCACGTACTGGCAGACCTCCGGGTGAGAGATTTCAAGGCCAATTCGATGCTGAAGGCTATCCTCTGGACGATTTTGGGAGGCGTCGTGAGGGGTCATTTGCACGTAATACTGTGCCTGACCCTGATGCTACGCCGAGGCGTGGTCCTCGCAGTACGTGGGGAGGCAGCTCTGACCCGGTTGCACAGACTCAGATGTTAGCTCAGATAATTGCTGGCGCTGGTGGTGGTGCCTTTGGATGGGCTACGTATGGCGACCCCATGTCGGCTGCTATCACTGCGGGTCTAGCTCTGGGCATTATGCCTTCGGCAAGGTTCATCAAGAGGATAGCTGATGTAGATGCTGTACTAACGCCTAAGCAGGTAGATGCTCGTGTCGCCTCTGCCTCAACAGTCCTCAAGCCGAGGATGGTAGTAGAGCATCAAGGTGGTCCCGGTGGTGCAGAGATGGCTGAGAAGTGGACGAGGGCTCAGAATACGACGGACATGATGTCTACTCGAATGCTTGAAAAAATCTCTAGGGTAGAGGAGAGGATGCAGAAGCAAGGCCGCCCTGAAGAGTACATTACAGAAGCAAAAAGACAGGCCCGAGAGATTCTCCAGCGGCGTAGGACTGAAGCTAATGCTGTCCCGGCGGCGACAGAGATGGCTCGTGATTGGCGAGCAGGCTTAAATGATATACTCAAAGAGGCGCACGGTGCTGGCTTGATAGACAACAAAGCCTATACCGCTCTGAAGAAGTGGGCCGTAAAGGACGGGTACTTTCCTCGTGTCCCTGACCGAATCAAACTGCACACAGCAGAGGGAGAGAAAGAATTTATCGAGGCTATATCGAGATGGATTCGTAACCCTAAGACTGGGCAAGTGGATACAACTAAAGCTAAGATTCTGGTGTCTCGTATTGCAGGTCAGGATGCTGAATCGAAGGACTTCTTCAAGAGATTGCCCGCTGAGGATGCGTCGAGAGAGGAGATACTGAGCTTCAGCAGGAAGCTGCTTGGAGTACAGCAAGCTAATGCTTTCAATCCTCAAGTATCATCACACCTCGAGAAGTCTCGGGCATTCCACGGAGCTGAGGCCGATGAGATACTAGAGCCTTTCATGATTAAAGACCCGACTCAAGCTCTCCTGCATTACATACAGGATACAGCAAGGCGTGTAGCTTATGCTAAAGAGTTCGGTCCGAAAGATGAGATAGCTAACAAGCTGTTGGAGGATATACGGTGGGGTGCCGGTGAGCCTATGATGAAACTAGCTCAGGAAGTTCATTGGCAGCGCACAGGTAATCTGAACTCTAAGCAGTTACAGGCAGCGGCAGACCAGACCGCATGGTGGCGTGAGACTCAAGGTAGTATTGATTCCTTTGAAACCTTGAAGCTGTCTATGGCTGCTATTACAAACTTGGGGCAGGTGCCAGTGAACGCTAGTATCCTGCACGCTCGTATGACTGGTGGTAATCTAGGTAAGGCTACGCTGAAGCCTATGATGCAACTAGCCAAGATGATGAAGACACCTGAGTACAAGCGTATTGCTCAGGACTCTGGGGCGGGTGTCGAGACTACCATCCTTCAGATGATTGGCGAACATACGAACCTGAACCATATGCTGTTCGGTAAGGAAGTAGGCGGTCCTCTTCAGTATCTCAACAACCCTGCCAAGTTTCTTAAGGCAGTAGGGTTCATCGACGTAGAGAAGTTCAACAGGTCACTGGCTGCTAATTGGGGTGTAGTTGCTGCTAAGGATTTACTGCAAGAAGCGGACCAATTCAGAGCCGCAGGTAAGCCACTGAACAAGCGACTGATGCGCTCCTTCAAGGAGTTAGGACTTCCTCCCGAAGTATACAATGGGCTAAGGAAGGCAACAGATGAGGAGATGGCTGTAGCAGGACTGAGATTCAGCGACATGGTAAACTTCAGGAACTTGCCGGGAGAACTGCCGATGGTGCTCAACCATCCTAACGCCCAGATGTTCAGGAAGTTCAAGTCCTTTGCTTTCAATCACGGTAACTTCCTGTTCCACAATATCATACGTCCCGTCTTTGAGGATAATGCGAAGGGTGCGGCAGGAGCAGCAGCAGCATTGGCAGCGTTAGCTGGCACAGTAGGTGTCTCTGTCGATACTCTGAAACAGCTTATGAAGGGTGATGATGCAGATTATAGTCTCACTGAGCAGTGGGCGCGAGGCTTGGCTACTACAGGTGGTGCTGGTCTGATGTGGGACATGTTATCGTCAACGCATCCCCTTGCTGCTATCGGTGGTCCTGCTGCTAGTGACGCACTGAAACTGCATCGCGAAGTTAAGGATATGCTCAAGGGTAAGGATACACCGTACGAAGCTCTGTTAGATTTAATGACAGGTACTTTGGTTCTTCCGAAAGAGAAAGAACTGAAAGAGCTGTTGGGGAGATAGCCGTGATTACAGACCAAGATGTAGACAAGATTGTAACTGCTGTAACCAAAATTACGAACGCTTCTATGGATACAGAAGAGTCTGCTATGCACCAGAACCACCACTTTTGGATTACTAGGCAGATAGAGAAAGAACGGCGGTCTGCTGAAAGGTGGGAGAAAGCGAAGCACACGGTAATAGGTGCGCTGGTTATAGGTGCGTTATCTTGCCTAGCTGCTGTAGGTAAATGGGCATGGTCTATTTTTTCTCAAGGCTTGTCAACTTAAAAAAATCTGGTTCCCGCAGGAACCAGATAACATACTCTCCATTGGGGCTGCTTAGTGCAGCCTCCTTCTTTTATAGGTAAGGACAACTCCGGTACATCTGGTCGGCAGTCATGCCAGACTGATGTGCGTTCCTTGCCATACGCACAATGCGCTCCTGACCTACAGACTCAGCTAACCTGAGCCATGCTATCCATTGCTTACTCTTCCTCTCGGGGTCTTTAGTCATCTCAGCTACCTCCATGAAAACACCTACTTCGTAGCAGGTTTTTCCATAAGACTCTGCTTTAGCTCCGGTCGAGTACAGCGCAAAGAGCAGACCAATGAACGCAACTAGGACGATAGTGTTCCAGAGCCGATGAGATACAGTGGCAGAATCCCATTTCCACCATGTACGACGAGGTTTGGAGACAAGCTCTTGCTTACGCAGCCTCGCTGCCTCAGCTTGGGTTCTTGTTAGATACCCGCCCCCGTCCATTAGGTTTCCGTTTTGGGGCAGGCGGACCAACCTGTTCGTACCCCTCACCACTATCCTGTACTTTCCCCTCAGTTTCCTCACTGTCGTTTCCATCTATTACGTCCTCCATTGAACGAACTAATATGCGCAGCACCTCTACGCAAGCTGTAGCCATACCCGTGTTGATGGCTTCGTGTAAGTGATAAGGTACAGGCTTAAGCGAGTTCATCGTCTTAGTGTACCGGTCCAGTTCTTTGATGATTTTATCTTTGTCTAACATTAGCATACTCCGTTATGTTTAATTGAATAGTGATATACATTACGCCTTGTGTCATTCTTTTCTCCTTACTGTAAATCCAAGTTCCTTTGCTAATGCTCTCATATGCTTTTCCTTTGTCTCTCTAAGTAGAATACGCTGGCGCTCCAGCGCGTCTAAAACTTTTTGGGGTTTTTTGTCTACGTTGTCCATTTTAGTCATAACTCACATGCGCCCCCATGACAGGCTAGTTCAGGTTGGACAGATGTACTGTCCTCGTTTTCATAATGCTGCAATCCAGACCAGTCGATGCCAGTCGGCATGGTCTTGAGCAGGCTCTTATACTTGGCCTCAGTAATCTCCTCGTATGGTGCCTGAGTATAGATGTGGTCATCGCCTGATGGCAGGAAGCTGACACCAGACATCTCGTCGAAGTTCTCCCAGACATAGCTCATGACGGTAGGGAACTCTTCATCCTTGTAGTAGACCGTGATGCTAGGCTTGTGTTCGCAGTACGCCTCGTTGTACATACGCCACAGCTCAAGCTGGTCAACAGCAGACAGGTCATGCCTAGTGACTGCACCTTTGGGTGAAGCTACCGGGAAGCTGAACACTGACGCATACTGGTTGGATACACTAGGTTCCCACGGGAACCCGTGGTTCTTCATGAACTCACATAATGGGTCTTTGTTGTCAGCTACTACGCGACGGATGTAGTACGCAGCATAGCGTGGGTGGATACCCGATGCTGTGTTGCACAACTGAGACACCGTACCGCTAGGCTTGACACAGGTGATAGCAGTAGAAGCATTGACTCCTAGCTTCTTGGCAACGCGACGGTTGGTCGAGACTGACTGCTTCTTCAAAGTCAGCAGCAGCTCTGTCAGTGTGTCATCCTTGACGATGCCCTTGTTCCATCGACCTAGTATCTTGTGGTCCTGTATGCCTGTCATTGACACACCAAGCAGGCGTTCCTCTTCACAGTTGACCCGCCAATCCGGTGACAGGACATCACTGAAGTCTGTCAGTGTAGACTGTAGCGTACCGAGGAAGGTAGCGTGCTTGACCTTGCGCACTAAGTCTTCCTCACTGTCACCCGGACGAACGATAACCTCAGTCAGATTACAGAACTCCTGTGGCCTGAGGATAATCTCAGAGCAGGGGTTAGTACCGAACTCGTAGTTAGAGTTGCGGCGTGGAGGACATGAGTTCTTCGCTGCTTCTCGTGAGAAGATACCACGCTCACCAGCCCGAGACTCGTGGAGTGAGGTCATCTCTCTGAGGTAGCTATCGACATCAGGCTTACAGGAGTACGCCACTGAGTTGTTAGCCAGAGCACGGAAGGGGCTACCTCCCTCTGTCTCAGGTCGCCACCATTCACCAGACTTAGCGTGACGCATACGGTCATCAGTTAGGTTGCTCAAGGAGATGAGAGCACTGCGACGTACACCACCTACTACCACAATGTCCGCAATCTTGCAGACCAAATCGTGTACTTCAATGGAGGTCAGTCGTCTACCCGCTGCTGCCTTGAATACTTCCACGGTGTACTGGAACAGACTGTTGAGTGGCTCAGGTCCAGATGCCCTACCTCCCATAGTTTTGAGCCTAGCACCGTACGGACGTATCTGAGTCAAGTCCCAGACCGGAGTAGTCCCGTCGTAGAGACACCGAATCAGCGTACGGTAGGAGTCAGCCCAACCTACCTTGTTATCCGGTACGACAATGGGATGCTTGCCTACGAACTTCTCAGGTACAGCAGGCAGCTTCTCAATCTCATCCCGCTCTACGCTGAAGCCCATACCTGTCCCGCACATGAGGATGTACAGAATCTCAGAGAACCTGATGGGGTCATCGATGGGAGTATAGGCACAGTTGTATCCAGCTACGTGATGCTCATGCAGCGCCTTGCCTGCACTCATCATGACTCGCATGGAGCCCATGACTTCCATGTTACGCATAGCTTCCATAGCCTCAGCTAGCTCAGTCAGGATACTCGGCGAGTTGACAGGTACGTTGCACTTCTCCAAGTGCTCTTGCCAGAACTGGTGAACACGGTCGATAGCTTCGTCCCATGTCTCACGTCGTCCCAAGTCGTCACGATACCTAGCGTAACGGCTAGTGAAGATGTATCTTTGATACTCACTCATCTTCGGAGTAGGTGTAGTCATTTTTTCTTTCTCTCTTTCGGTTGTATTTCTTTCTGTCGGGTACGATGCGCTGCCTGTACTTAGGACTGCGTACCTCCTTGGCTACCGGGTTCCTGCGGGAACCTCGTATCTCATGCTTCTCATTCATCGGACTCCTCGTGCTCAAGGTCCGAGAACTTGTACCGATTGTCCAGTACCCTGTCCTCGAACGCTCGCACTAGCTCCTCTGTAGTTAACTCAAGAACCTCGACTAACAAGTCGGGGTCCATCCTATCCTTGACTGTATCAAGGAATTCGTCAGGGGTCAGCACCACTCGTTCAGCAAGTAATTCATGCTGACCTCACACATATCGTAGTCTCCTTCCTTTACTTCGTTCTTGATGACGATGCCCGACCACGACTGCTTGTTCTTCTGCGGCCCAAGGTAGTCCAGCATGTCCTGATAGAATCGACCGGCCACTAACCCACGCATACGCCTGCCATCAGCGGTGAACTTCTCGCCAGTCTGGTAGACTTGCTGGTGTCCCATGCTGAAACTGCCGCCTAGCTTGTTCAGCTTGTTGGACATCTGCCCACCGATAGCGTTAGACAGCAAGGAGTCAGGGTTCACAAAGTAGTGGCTGTACATGATGCCGTCAATAGTAGCTATGTCTAGGAAATCATGCGAGATGACATCGAGAACGTAGCCTTTAGTCATCCCGTAGTAATCTGCAATCAGAGCGCTTGCGAACTTACGGTTATGCGGGTCATTTGCTGCTCGCAGTATCCGCTGCTCGTGGTTTCCATAGCAGAAGTGTACCTCTGGTTTCCACTTGCGCTGCTTGCCTTTGAGTATACGGAGGAAGTTGTCCATTGCCTCTCGACCTACCTCAACGTCGCGAGGATAGTCCTTGTCTTCCCAACCCTTGCTGCCTGCCTTATCATAGACGGACAAGCTAGGCATGTCCCACCAGTCACCTATGATAATGACCTTATCGGGTCGCTTCTCGTGTAGGTAGTGAGCTGCTGCCGTGAGGTGGTCAGTCTTTGACCACGGTGTTAGTTGTGTATCAGGTATAAATGCGTGTCTCATCTATTCCTCTCCCTTCTTCACTAGACTTCCTTTGATGTCTTGCGGTCCACGATACTCAAGGTCAAGATGTTCTAGTATCATTATCAGTGCGTCTGGTACTGATAGTTTACATTCGGTGTCCGCGCTGAAGTATCTAGCGCTGCTATTGAGCCACCGGTGGCTAGTCCCTAATCCAGTACCCGAACGCCAAGATACAATATGTGACAGTCTCTCAAGTTTTTTCTCAAGAATTTCAATATTAGTTTTAAGCTGCCTCAGTTCGTGGTGTTTTATCATCGTGCTCTCCTAGAACGGCGGCTGCTCATCGTCAAAGTTGTTGTAAATGCTGTCTTCGTCATCTAGTGCTGCCAAGTCCTTAGTCTCTTGGTCAATCATGAAGTCGATATAGTGACGCGCCTTGCGCAAGTCCTCAATGCCGCCTTTGTTGCGCCAGCGAGATACATACTTGATTACGTTACCTTCGCAGAAGGACAGGTTGTTACCCAAGATGAACTCGATGGGCTCTATCTCGTGCGTCTTGTAGTGGCTTGGCCCTTGGTTTGTAGCTTTAAGTTTCATTACGACACTCCGTACATTGTGGTTGAATACGCATCGTTGCGGAAGGCATACGACGCATACCAAAAGCAGTCAATGGTTTCGTATGTCCGCAGCGAGTACACCGACGCTTGCATCCTGTAAGTATTATGTTGTAGCCCTCTGTATTGTAAACAAGCAACTCATCATTGTCATCGCGAAGAACTAATTCAGTCTTCATCCTCATCTCCTTGGGTTCCTTCGGGAACCGGAGGCTTGAATGGCTCAGGGTCAATGCCGAACTCTCCGTGGTGGTATGGAAACAGCACTGTCTCCCATGCTACCGGGAAAGGATTCAAGCACCCCGCTCCTTCAAACCATTCGGCGGGCATCTCCTTCGGTATGCCTCTGCCTACGAAGCAGTAGTCGAAGCCGTGTGCCTCCAGCCAGTCGCTATTCATTGGGTACTTCTTCAGTCCTGTCTGTCTGTCATTCTCCATGACCAGCTTCAGGTCCATGTCGGGATGGTACTCCTGAATCGAGAGCAACTTGCTGCGCTCCTCTGATGTCAGTCGTCCCTTCACCTCTATGACAGTACCGTTAGGCAGGATGAAGTCAGGAGTATACGTCCTCTTCTTGAGGACAGGACTCTTGGCTCCGCAGTTAGCACATATCATCTTCCACTTCTGCTCTTGATAGTAGACAAACTTGAGGGGCTCATACTTCCACTTATATCCCTGCTCTTTGAAGTAGTCAGCTACTCGCCTCTCAAAGATAGAACGGAAGCGTCCTCTCCTGTACTTGGTGTTGTACTTTCTAGTCATCTGGCCTCTCCGCATAAGGACAGCTATCAGGAACAGTGCGCCATATCCAGAGTAGGTCACAGTTCTTAGTCCAGTGGTGCTCCATGCCGCTACCTTTATACAGCTTGTATGTCTGTGTGTACCAGTCTATGTCGCTGCCAGCAGGATTAAGGTACTTCTCAGCCTTCTTCTCACCTATGCCCTTCACTCCTTTCACGTTGTCGGCAGTATCACCAATGAGCATCTGCTTAAAGAACAGACGGATACCTTCACGCTCACTGACTTCAGAGAAGTCCTCCTTCACAAAGTTGTAGTGCATACCCGGAAGCTGCTTGATGTCCTTGTCGTAAGAGACAAAGACTACCTGCGCAGCATCTCCGTACTTAGCCTTGGCATCCTGAGCTGCTCGACCTAGCATGTCGTCAGCCTCAAAGCCTTGGGTAAAGATGCAGCGGCGTGTGCGCTTGGCATGTGCTATCACATCAGGCAGGTGCTTGGGTTTGGCTACGCCATGACGGTTGGCTTTGTACTCTGGGTACTCAGCTTCTCTAAAGTTCTGCTCCTTGTCACAGCCTGTGAAGATGAGGTATGTATGATAGAGTTCCCGTGGGAACTCAGCCAAACAGGCATCCTGTATCTTCTCAATACTGATGTCGAATGTATTGAGTACATTGTCCAGTTCATCGTACTCTATGTGAGCCTTGGTTACTTCCTCCTTTGCAGTTACTCGACCGTCCTTCACTATCTCTACATACCCTGTGGAGTATTCGAGTGCTTCTTTATGACTGTCGAAGATTTTGTTCGGGTCAGAGTGCAGAGTATATCTCTGCTTCTGTCCTGCTGCTGCTACGCGATGGGCTACTATATCCCCATCGACTAGCAGAATGAGGGGGCTTTCGCCCCCAGATTCCGTGCTCATTTAGACTGCCTCATCCAGTACGTTGTCAGTGTCAGCCCAGCCGGACTCAACTTCCGTAGTGTCTTCACCTTTATCAGAGGCACGACCCTCGAAGTCAATATCACATGCCATCCATCGAGCAAGGTCTTCACCTACCTCCATAGTCAGCGAGATAGCAGTGTACCGGTCCAGTTCCTTCATGAACTCAGGCAGAAGAATCTTCGCTGCTACCTGACGACAGATGGACAGGTCACGACGTGATGGTGAGCCTGCTGGTACTGCGGCTACAGTAGCTACGGGTTCCTGTTGGGAACCTGCGCTAATCAGACCGACTCGACCAACGACATTATTGTACACCCGGTCGCCCGACTGCTTGGTCTTGTAGCTGAAGCTAACCTCAGCACCCTTGCCCATGCCTGACGGAAGCTGGTCATTCGCATCCCAGACTGAATACCATGCGTCAGTCTCCTGAATAAGAAAGCGCTTGCCGTCTTTGCTCATTGCGCCTACGGTGCCTTGCTGTGTATTCTTTTCAATAGCCATAACTAATTTCCTTTATCTAACTTGTACTAATATTATAACACGCCTGACTTACAGCGTCAAGCTTTTCATTTCTGATTTCGTCCAGACACTTCCGACTTCCACGTCACACGGGAACTCGACTGGACTGGTCAGATTAAACTCCGCTTTAATACGTGCGGGAACGTCCTCCATCACCTCCTTTGCTTTCGTAATATCTCCATTGTTGACGTTATCCTTTGCCAGAAAGAGCACGCTGTCATGCACAGTGTTGACCGGGGTACAGTCAGTACCTGCCATCTCTCGACGCAGTGCAACAAGAGTACTGTTCATAATGTCAGCCGCTGCCCCCTGTATCGGATAGTTCTTCGCGGTGGTAGGCTTGAAGCTAGGTCCGTTGTTGTACCTGTCGTTGAGTGGTAGCTGCTCCACCATACCGAAGCCACCTACATGAGCGTGAGTCTTGGACAGGTCACGCTGTCCGTTGTATGCCCACACACTAGGCAAGGTAGCGTAACGCACCGGTGTATTGTTACTCTGGTGTCCCAAGTACTGTCCAGTCTCAGCTAGATGCTGAAGCAGGAACTCGTGATACTGCTTGACCTTAGGGAACTCCTCGTAGTACTGGTCGATGAACCGTTGTACTAACTCAAGCGGCTGGTCCCACTGCTTGCTGATACCATGAGCGGACGCGCCGTACTGTAGCTGGAAGCTGAAAGCCTTAGCCATCTTGCGCTCCGCATCGCTGACATCATACCCAGCCTTGTCGAACAGACGGGCTGCGAACATGCGGTGCATATCTACTCCGTCGTTCAGGTGTTTGATAAGATTGCTGTCGTTACTAGCCAGTGCTAGTACCCGGACTTCCAATGATGAGTAATCTATCTCGACGTAGCGGTAGTCCAGCGGTGCTCTGAACACAGACTTAGGCTCGACGACAGTGCCATCCGACATCTCATCCTCGACGTTGCTCAGGTTCTGAAGGTTGGGTCGGCTTGAACTCAGGCGCTTGGTAGCCGTACGTGCATGGCTGTAGTTACCATGGATACGACCGTCAGGATAAATGTGCTTCTCAAGCCCATCGACGTAGGTAGACACAGACTTGTTTAGCTCACGCATCTTGAGCAAGGGCTTGAGCAATTGCTCCGCAGTCTCCGGGATACGGTAGTCCTCTGACATCTTGCCAAGTGTAGTCGCATCAGTGCTGCCATCCTTAGCGTAGTCCTGAACCACTGACTTAGGGAGCACGCCAGTGTACGTACCCACTCGTTGCTCAAGCTTAGTCTTTTCCTGACCTGCCTTAGCTCCGCTCTTGTATCGAGTTCCTGTGGGAACCCGCTCAAGATACTTGTACTCACCACCGTACAGCAGAACCTTAAGCTTGGCCGGACTGTTCATCCACTCGTCACCTAAGAATTTTACTGGACCGGAGCCGGGGTCAATGCGCCTGCGAAGCTGGGTGTTGAGGTAGCTCTTGATGTTAGTAATCTCGAGCTTGTATATCTCACGCAGTTGCTCCAATCGGCGGCGGTCTACATACAGGCCGCGTCGGTGCATGTCTGCCGTTGTGAGAGCCGCTGTCATCTGAGTGACCATGTACCTTACCGCGATGGTGAACGTGGTAGGGTGGCAATTACGGAGCCTCTGAAGCTGGCTCTGGAACAGCAGCTTGGTGCCATGCAGGTCAGCCTTGAGATACTCTTGTGCCATCTCTGGTGCGATGTAGTCTATGCCGTAGCCATGCTTGAACATCTGCTGGACATGCTTGCTACCTTCGCTCTCCTTTGCATTGATGAGTGAGTCAAGAGACAGAGACTTCTGCTTGCCGTACAAATCGTACGTGTACTGATTCTCAAGCAGGTACTCAGCTATCATGGTATCCCAGAGCATGAAGCTGGTATCGAATACCGTGTCACCTAGATGGCTCCAGTCAAAGCTGAAGTTGTGTCCTACTACCAGCCGGTCCGTTAAGTCTACGTCCCGTCTGAATCCTGCGGCGTCGAAGTACATAGTGTCATCGCCATCCAGTACTCCAATCAGCAGGGGGTCAGCGTCAGAGTGTGCGCAGTCAGCACCGAAGAGCTTGGTTCCCTCGGGAACCTCACCGATGCTGGTCTCGATGTCAATCACTAGGGGATTGTTGATTAAGCTTTCCATTTGTCGTATTCCTTTTTAATCTCGGGGCTACCGATTAACTGTGCTCGTTCCCAATCAGCACGAAAGCTAATGCCTGCCTTCCTACGTTGAGGATGAGCGAACGGCATCTTGTTCTTGGGCGCATGGATGAAGCGTTGTCCGGGGTCGCCGGACTCTGGGTCACTGCCCAACATGAGGATGGCATCAGCCTCACCCTGCACCGCAGTCTTACTGTTGTACAAGCAGGACATGTCGGGGAACTTCTCCTGTCCCGGAGGTGGTGGTCCAATCTGACTAGCACCTAGCACTGGTCCGTTGTCCTTGGCAAGACCGCGCATGTACTTAGCAAGTTCAGCGTACCGTGTGATGTCGTTGCGCTGCTTAGTCTCGAAGCCTGCGACCTTCCAGATTTGGTCAACGATAATCACCTGCGGCTTGTGCATTTCAATAGCTGCGTCGATGTCCTCGATAGACATGGACGTATTGTCGTACGTCTTAATCTTACCGAAGCCCGCAAGTTCCGCAGCCTTGAAGGTAGCATCAAGGTCAGCAGTACACTCATCCACTGTCCACCCGAGCAGGGCTTGTAGTTGCTTGAGCTGTACCTTCCACAGACTCTCTTCGTTGTTGCACCATAGGATAGTCCTGTCTTCTTCTAGCTCGTTGACCCAATGAGCGCAGCACGCTGCCATCAGTGTAGTCTTACCCATGTCAGGACGTGCGCCAAGGATTAGGAAGTCGCCTTGAGTTATGGTCCCAAGTATCAGGTCAAGCTCGTGGATAGGCCAAGTGAATCGATGCCCATCGCTGATGTTAGCCAGCGAATCCTTGAGTGTCTCAAGTGTACCGAACTTCTCTTCACCTACGAATCCGTTGATGTCACTGTTGTCTGTCCTCCACTTGGATACCAACTGGGCTACATCATCCATCGTCTGCTTGCCACCAGTAGCTACATCCAGCGCAGCTTCAGCTATCTGTTCAGCGTAGCTGCGAGACAGGAAGTGAGTCAGCACAGTAGGGTCAGGAGTAGGCAGGTCATAGGCTGCATCAAGCAGACTGTTAGCCGTGTCAATCTTGTCAGCCGATAGGTTCGTATGCCTGATGTTCCAGAGCCACCACTTCAGGTCATCCTTCAGAGGAGCAGGGTCGTTAGGGTTAGCAGGATACCAGATACGTAAGTCAGCGAGCAGCATAGCGAGCGAGTCAGACATACGGTCGGTATGAATATACCTGCTGAAGCGTGACCAACTGTCACGGTTCAGGCAGAGGGAGAGGATAGTAGATTCCATTTAGGTTCCTTTAGGTTCCTGTGGGAACCTATATTAATTAGTACTTAAGTATATATATATATATATAATAGTACTTAGTATTAAGTATAAATATTATAGCATACTTCTGACTACCTGTCAAGCATATGGATTATAATCTTTTGGGTCTCCGCAGTTCACTGTAGTTGCTGGACAACCATAGTGCTTACCAAGTTGGAGTGTTATGTAATTTGCCTTCCTGATTACTGCCGCACTGTCGTTATCTAACCACACATTGATGTTAATAGGTCCGTCAGTAGTTTTCTTAGGCAGACGGTTGAGGTCTAAGGACGTACCCATCAGTGCCATGTAGCTATCCTTACCTGACTGCGCCAGATATAGAGCGGAAGGTATATCCTCTGTCACAACCAGATGACCTGTCGCCGCCGATGTCCTGTAGACAGGGTAAGTGTCAGGTCGAGAGACAGTGAACCACTTGCTGTACCGTGATGCCGTATCACCGACTCGCCGGTACTGTATCGGGTTCTCACGGGAACCTACTGACAACCACGCATCACCGCTGCTGTGGGGCGCAGGCACTTCTGTGTCTCTACCTCTGACCCATGCGTGTATCTGTTGGTTACGTACCGTATGTGGTGTCAGTCTCCACCTACCATACAACATATGGTATACCGAGTCGGGTACTTCTGGATTACTCCATGCGTAGCCTATGTCCTCGACAAGATAGGAGTCCTGCCAGTCATTCATTGGCGGAAGCTGTCCTCCGTCATGACCATCAGCAATTCCTCCTTCAGTTGCTCCTCCTCCGGTGGCACCAGTTCCGACACCACCCACGTCGTGCTGTTGTGGGCGTGCTGCACTGCTTCGAGCAAGGTCTCCAAGCTTCGCACGCATTTCATCAGTCGTAAGTATTCGCTGGTCAGGTATCCAAGCACCGCTATGGCCGCAATGAAAACAATGGGCAAGTACTGTTCCATCTTCTGTTCTCCTAATTGATAACTTCATGTTGCTCGTGTCGCTGGACTGAGGCTTGCAGCACCAGCCATACACCTCGCCCTCTTGGTCAGGTGCCTGCGCTAGTACTCCAGCCTCATCGAGTCCGCTGTTATGAATCTGTCTCATCTCGATACCTCCAAGTGTGGTCGATGAATTCGACGGTACTATCTTCAGGATACATGATAGTATCTTTCTTGTCAAGCCATCGACACCGTTTACACAGCTCCTCATGCTGGTTCCTATCGGGAACCCAAATGATTTCGTCCTCTTCCATCACGTTATCACATGCTTTGCATCGCATTGTCTTTCTCCTTATGCGCGTATGTCATCGCCGAAGGAAGCTTCGACGGCTACCCGGATTGTATCACGCATCTCTTCCGATGCAAACTTGCTAGTGAAGGTAACATCAAGTGCTTTCAGTGCGTCCTTAAGTACCATCATCTTCAGACCCCACACCTTGAGAGTACGCATACTCATGGTCATGCTCAAGCTGCCCTGCTCGTACGCCTCTCGGACGATAGCCGCCGTACTCACCATGTGGTTAGCCAGTGTAGCGGGCAGGTTGGGTACGATACTGAGCAGTACCTCTACCTCTGCATCATGCTCAAGGTAGTCGAACTCAATCATGGTCGTCAGCCTGTCACGCATCGCTGAGTTCAGGATACCAGTACCGATGAACTGCCCGGACTCATCACCCTCGCCGTTGTGGTTGTCGAGTGCGACGAACCTGAATGTATCAGCCGGTTCAATCACAGCCTCGGACAGTGAGTCAGCACCGCCGCCCGTCATGGTCAGCGCACCGCCAGCCTGAGCTACACTGTGCAGTGCAGTATAGAACTCACTAGGTCCGCCGGTAATCTCATCGAGTACGCAGATGGCACCGAGTCTCATAGCCTGAGGCAGGAAGGATTCCTTGAAGACTAGGTTCCCTTGGGAACTTGTCCATGTACCGAAGAAGTCACCCTCTTCCATGCCCTTTGACATAGCCTTGACGAAGACGGGCCAGCGCAGTCGTGCTCCTATCCAGCGGAAGAACTCAGTCTTACCAGTACCGGGCATACCGAATGCCATCTGTGATTCACGGTTGCGCAGCGCAAGACAAGCGTAGTATGCCTGATGTACCTTTGGTCGGTAGTGCTTGACTTCCTCCCAAGATGGGATGCTCTTCATGCCCTGCTCACCCCAATGCTCTCGGTCAAAAACAGGCAGGTAGAAGTCATCGCCCGGTAGATGCTCAGGCTCACAGTCCAGCACCTCGGATACCAGTACGGTGTGGTCGTAGCCAGCAGGTAACTCAGCCAGCTCCGGCTCGACGTAATCCCATACGGATGCCACTGCCTCGGTTCCCACGGGAACCTCAGCCTCCGGCCAGTTATCATCTGCTTGTTCGATTACATTTTCAGGTGTAGTGCTCACGGTGTTCGCTCCTTGTTTTGCCATTGCTCTTTGTTGTCTTGGTGATGGTGTAGCCATTAGATAATCTCCTTCAGTACACTGATTAATTGTTCGCCAAGTGTTTCGGCTTGGACGTTGCGATAGTGTGGATAGTACAACTTCACGTCGTCGGTGTCAATACCTAGGCCGATAACCTCGACCTCTTGGTTCATCAAGTTGCGGACCACTCCCTTAAGGTAGCCTCCTTCGGGGTCCAATATGGGGTCGCTATTGCGCAGTGCCTCTTGCCACATGTCATTGTAATCAGGCGTCATCGTGCCTGCGTTACGTGGTGCGCCGTCACTCATGGCGATGAGTACCTTGCGCTCATGTGGCATAGACAGCAGCCGCTCACCTATCATGGAGATAGACTCGCCGTCTGCGTTCGCACCCATCGGGCCGAAGGCAGCCAGTCTCCGAAGCAGGTTCCCGTTGGGAACTCGCTCGTTGAACTCCTTGAGTATGACGTTGACGACACCGCCGCAGCCCCAGTCTAGGGTGTAAGCGGTGACTTCATACTCCATGCCCATCATGTCGAGCGCCTTCGCCAGCTTGACAATAGAGCCCGCTGCTATGTCGTGCCTACTGATAGCCTGATTTAACGTGTCGTCCTTGTACACCGTCCGACTCATGGAGCCAGAGATATCCAGAGCCAGAGAGATAGCAGTCCCTCGCACGTCAGGTGCCGCAGTCTTCTTGATGAATACTTTCTCTCGCCAGCGTGGGTCCGGTACGTCAGTTACTACACGGTGCGCCATGCGCTTGTTCAGTTTGCCTGAACGCTGGCCGTATTGCTTACCGACTTGGTACTTAGCCTTGAGATAGGTGCGTAGCTTCTGTAGGTTGGCGTCCTTACCAGCTACCGATTCGACACACTCCTGCATTATCCGGCGAAACAATTCGTTGTCGCCTTGGATGCACTCACCGGTGGTGGCGTAGTGATAGTTCATCTGCGTCCGCTCGTTTGCTGGATCCCATCTCCGCGTCCTGTTGTCCGCACTAGTGCATGTACCTCGCCCGACGAAGTACTGCCACCTATCTTTAGACGATGCCGGTATGTAGCCAGTGTTGTCGGGGTCACTAGGCTTGCCCTTCTTAATATCAATGCCGTGCTTAGGTACAGGCTGGGTGCTAGTCTCGTTACCGTTGAGCTGTTCAACCTTGACTTCATGCTCATCGAGTAGCGCATCGAGCAGTGGGTTCCCGTGGGAACCTTGCTCACCGCACTGCTCACCGCCGTCACCGTCTTGCTCACCGTTGCCAGCATCTTGCTCACCGTCACCGTCACCGCTACCTGATTCACCGTCATCGCACGAGTCACCGTCCGCTTGTCCTTGCTCACCGCCCTCGTCATCGCCATCTTCAGGCTGGTCAGGTGGTGGCGGGTTCCCTTGGGAACTTGGAAGGTGAGGTTCCCATAGTGCGAGCAGGTCACGGATAGCCTCGAGTATCTCGCGGGTGTTGTTCGCAGTCGCATCCATGTACAGGTCACGGAACCGTTCGATGAATCCGTTATCCTTTGCCATTGCTACTAGCTTTGGTACGATGCTGCCGTTGCCTGACTTGGTGAAGGCGTTCAGCAGAGCGCGTGCCGACTTGGGATATGTCTTCGCTCGGACATGACAGTCAATCAGTCCCGCTGCCGTAGTCACTAGAGCCTGTCGGTCGTTCCCGTCGATAGGCGTGATGGATTCCGGCAGGAACTTAGTCTGATATCTCAGCCTACCAGCATCGCGCCATGCGTCCGCGCCTCGGTATTCACCAAACAGGTAGTGGTCCACTGGTCCGTCGATGAACAGGTTAGCCAGTCGGTATGGCGGGTCGAGTTTCTTCAGTTCAGGGTCAGTGAATATATCGTAGTCGAACCGTCGTACTGTGTGCGCAGTCTCGTGTAGGCTCTGGTATATGTGCTCGTGTTTCTCCTCGGTACTTGCGTCCGGCGGCCCGTCATACGGCACGTCGTACACTGTGGTCACGTTCGCCGTTGCCATGATGGCGTTCGTGGTATTGGTAGCTGCCTGTCGCAGCGTGGTCAGGTTCCCGTGGGAACTTGGCTTCTTCATGTGAATGTCCTCCAGATTGCGTAGATATACGTGCTCAAGAATGCAGCAGTCAGGAAGAATACTAATACTAGGAAGTGCCTCATATCAACTGTCCTCCTGTTGTAACATGTTATAACTTACCATGTGCGTCAGGTAATCGTCAGGATATTCTTTCATGAACTGCTCGACCGTGTAGTACTCGACGCTATAGTTTTCGTCGTATGCCAGCTCGTTGTTGTTGTTGTTGTTGTCTTCCATTTTAGTTACCTCGTGGAATGTTGTTGAGAGTATCAAGCGCCGTATCAATCCAGCTTTTGCGTGTCCCAGAATCTTGTTGCTTGGCAATTCGATTCTTGAGAGTGCGCAGGTTGTCGAGAAAGCGGTCCTCCTCAGACTTATCGCTGTTCTTGGAGCCTGTCGCCATGTGGTTCTTCGACTCCATCTCAGGTGACAGGTCGCCGCGTATGTAGGCGTTCTTCATGGCGTTTTTATACGTATTCACCGAGTTGGGAATGATACGTATTTCCGCATTGTTCCACCTAAACTTCATCTTGTACGTACAGTCGCTATTCATCATAGCGTCCACCATTGCATCGGTTACGTGGTCATAGTTCGCCGCGATAGCGATGTCGTCTGAGGACATATCTTGATGGTCCCGCTGTCTAATCAGAGCACCATACACAGTCTTACAGTATTCCTGTTCCGCTGTTCCGAACACATGCTTATTAATGTGTTCCCATTGCGTAGCACGTACATCGGCTGGTACTTCGCGCCAATCTTGCCCGAACTGCGCCGTAGCAAAGTCTTGGACAGCGTGTACCATTGTCCGAATGCCCTGCTTGTTTAGTTTCTTGCCAGATACTTCGTCTACCTCGCTGCTTTGCAGCGTATCGAAGGCTCCAGTTAATGCCGTTACAGCATCGTCGTAGTTCTTTGTGTCGTCAGACATTACAGTTCTCCTTGTAACATGTTATATGGGTTCCTATGGGAACCGGCAGCAAATAGCTACCTGTGCATGGTCCGCTAAATCAGACCATGCCAGCTAGATATTAGTCAGTGTACGGTGTCGAGATTATGGTATCTACGTAATCCTCCGCGTCATAGCATCGCAGTTTCAGACGGTCTTCATGACGTATCTTGCGATTGACTGCGCGTCGTATGTATTGCCCGTATCTGGTTCCATTACCTGCTCGACATGCACGACAGGCGCATCGCTTGTGTGGGTTGTACTTTTGCATCGTCGCATCTTCCTAGTTGCGTCATAACAGCTTGTAACATGTTATAACAAAAAAAAAAGACAGGCACAACAAAGCCCCCGCAAATCGGGGGCCATGCTGTCCTGTAGGTTAGTCTTCGATTTGGTCATGAACGACGCGGATGGCACTCAGTCGGCTAGTCTTGACTGCCTTCAGCGTCCGAACGTCGCGCCGGTCGATATGCGCGTCGCGAAACTCCGCGAGGACTTCATCGATGCCTTCAACGTCCTCGAGCGCCTCAAGGTCGCGAAGAACCGCTGTCACCTGATTCATCGCCTTTTGTGCGCGTGCGAGCTTGGAGGCAATGCTCGGATCCCGCTGGTCCGTCTTAGGCGAAGGCACGACATGGAAACGGCCATCGATGTTGCGAACCGTCATGGTGCTGTCGGTCTCACGGCGAACCAGCGATCGCAAGCTAGCGGCTTTCTTGTTGCCGGCCTCGTCAGTCGGCAGAATCGCAAGGCCTGCATCGATGCCGGACCAGTCGCCGGCCTTGTAGGCTTCGCGGATAGCTACGGTGACCTTCACGCCGGACGCAAGGTAGTTTCGGACCAGTTCGGCGTGGCGGGCTGTGGTTGTGGTGTCTAGGTGTTGTAACATGTTATAAGCTCCCTTTGAGCATGGGTTGTGAATGTACTCTATATAATGCAACCCATGTGCCAACTTTTTATCCACAGGCTAAGTGCTTGATTTTACAGAGATAAATAGACTTATCCACAAACTCTAGAATTTAAACGAAGTACAAAAGTGTAAAGTTTATTGACAGGATACCTGTGGATAATTGTGGATAACTCAGGATATCCCTTCAATATCAGACACTTACGTTTGTCAATAATTTTTACAGTTTGTGTAAAGAATGTTGACAATTTCATAACCCATTGATTTATCACGTCTTTTCTGTCAATAGATTTTACACTCAGACGCATTACGTCACAATGTGACGGTGAAGGGCATAATGTGACGTTGAGCGTCACTCTGGGGATATCCTGTGGATAGATTGTTGCAGTGCAGTACTGCCCGGCAAGGTAGCAAGAATCGTGCCATATTGCAGTGCAACATTCTGTTGTGCAGTGCAGCATCGCCCTTGCATTTTGTGCAGTGCAGCATAGGTCCGGCGGATTGGTGCAGTGCAACAATTGTTGTGCGTTGCAACAATTCTGACTGGTTGTTTTTACGCCACACGTTGCATCGACGCCACAGGGGTGCTGCATCGCAACATTTTGACGCGAATCTGGCCGATACCGGGGGGCTTGGATGCGCGGTCGCGCGGGGGAAGATAGCCTTCTAGTACATCAGAGCGGATTTGGGATTTGCATTATGCAAAACTTCAGACTTTACTTGAGGTTGGTTGTTA
>Ga0098074_1000732_pt1 | contig 19944 bp, 20 predicted proteins | sample 32_taG_FD_75064 | JGI IMG/M metagenome (GOLD analysis project Ga0098074, IMG submission 75064) | Marine viral communities from the Gulf of Mexico - 32_GoM_OMZ_CsCl metaG | ecosystem: Environmental > Aquatic > Marine > Oceanic | place: Atlantic Ocean: Gulf of Mexico | collected 2015-07-12
AAAATGGTAAATGCTCTGGAATCCCTGCGCCAAGGGGTAGATAATCCGTGCCTTCGGGTTCGCCTTGTGCATCCACGCAGGAGGTTTCGAACATGGCACGCATGGGTACCGGTTTCTTCGATGCGAAGGGCCACTATTTCAAAACGCCGGACGAGGCGACGATCAGCGACTTGTCGGCCATTCTCGGCAAGATCGGCGACGGCGAAAGCCTTGCCCCGGGTATAGCGCACACGCTGCTGCATCGTCGCAGCGAGATCGAGCAGCTTTTCACCGACCACGACCGCATGCTGGCAGAGTACGAGCCGGTGGGCGCGGCCTCGGTCACGCGGCTGGAAACGCGGCTCAGCTGATCAGGTCGCTGCCGGCGCAAGCGCGAGGTGGTAGCACTGGTTGTGCGGACCATTGGCGTAGTCCGCGAAAGCTTCGCCGGCGAAAAATCCGCGCTTGGCATACAGTGCGACCCCGGGGGCGAACCGCTCGTTGGTGCCCGTCTCGAGGCTGAGCCGGGAAATCCCTTCTGCCCTGGCGATCGCGATCAGGCGATCGAGAACTGCCGATGCAACTCCGCGGCCCAGATGGTCCGCATGCGTGCGCATCGATTTGAGTTCGGCACTATCGGCGGACAGGCGTTTCATCGCCCCGATGCCGACCAGCACTCGTCCACGCCATGCACCCAGCAGCGTGATGCCCGGTCCGGAAAGGCCACTCTCGTCGAGCGCAAAGCTGGTACCCGGCGGCGACATCGCCAGCATGTCGCGCTGGTGATAGGCGACCAGCTCCCTCACTGCGGGATCGGAAAGGTAGGCGGGGAGGATGTCGAGAACCATTCCCGCAACGATGCGCGCGGCCGGATCGGCGGTCAATGCGCCTGCAATTGTTCGTCGAGGAATGCCGCGATGTCGGTCATTTCGACATCGCGGGCGAGATAGGCTTCGCCGATCGCGCGGAGCAGGATGAACGGCAGCGTGCCCGCGTCCATCTTCTTGTCGTGGAGCATGTGGTCGGCAAGCCGCCGACCGTCGCATTCGAGCCCCAGCGCGGAAATTTCCGCGGGCAGGCCGGCAGCATCGACCGCGGCAGTCACGCGCTGCGCGTCGGCCAGCGAAATTTCTCCGCGCCGCGCCGAATAGCGTGCGGCCAGGACCATCCCCAGCGCGACGCCTTCACCATGCAGCAAACGGTCGGAAAAGCCGGTTTCCGCCTCGAGCGCGTGGCCGAAGGTATGTCCGAGGTTGAGCAGCGCGCGGGCCCCGCTGGTCTCGCGTTCGTCCTCCGCCACGATCCGCGCCTTGGCGGCAACGCTGGCGGCGACGGCGCGTTCGGTGGCAGCGGGGTCGAGGGCGACGACGGCCCGGCCGTCCTGTTCGAGCCAGTCGAAAAAACCGCGATCGCCGAGCACGCCGTATTTGAGAACTTCGGCATAACCGGCGCGAAGTTCGCGTTCGGGCAGCGTGCCCAGCGCGCCCAGATCGGCCAGCACCAGCGAAGGCTGGTGGAACGCGCCGATCAGATTCTTGCCCGCCGCGGTGTTGATCGCGGTCTTGCCGCCGACCGAACTGTCGACCTGCGCCAGCAGCGTGGTGGGCAGTTGCACGAAGCCGCAGCCGCGCTTGAGGATCGCGCAGGCAAAGCCGGTCAGGTCGCCGACCACGCCGCCGCCCAGCGCGAAGACATGGTCGCCGCGTTCGACACCCTGGTCCAGCAGCCAGTCGGTCAGCCGGGCGAGACTGTCCCAGCTCTTCGATGTTTCGCCGGGCGCGACATCGTACCAGCGCGGTTCGATGCCCGCGGCAGAAAGCGAATTGCCGACGGCTTCGCCCCAGTGTCGGCGCGCGTTGGCATCGGCCACGATGCAGGCATGGCGCTTGCGCAGGAAGGGCCGGGCCTGCGCTGCCAGATCGGCCAGCAACCGGTTGCCGACACGCACTTCGTAGCCCCGGCCGGCCAGTTCGACGGGAATTACAGCCATGCGTCTATCGCACTCAGGATGCTCAGCGCGGTTTCGGTGTGCGGCGCATCGTCGGTGACGACATGGACCTGCGCCTCGGCATAGGCGTCGCCGCGCTGGTCCTTGAGCTGCGTCAGGATTGCGCGCGGATCGCCCTTGCGCAGCAGCGGCCGGCTGTCGCGCCGCGCGGTGCGTTCGACCAGCGTATCGATATCGCAATCGAGCCACACCGCGATGGCGCGGTCGAGGATCAGGGCCCGGGTCTCGGGATCGACGAAGGCGCCGCCGCCGGTGGCGATCACGCCGTGGCCTTCCTCGACCAGCCGGGCAATCACCCGGCGTTCGCCGGCGCGGAAATAGAGTTCGCCATGCGCTTCGAAGATTTCGCTGACCGACCGGTCGGCGGCGCGTTCGATTTCCTCGTCGACATCGATGAAGTCGGTGTCGAGCAGCGCCGCGAGGCGGCGTCCGACCGTGGACTTGCCGACCCCCATTAGGCCGACCAGCACCACGGGGCGATCGATCCGCCGGGCAAGGCCGCCGATTTCGGCAGGCGTGAAGGCTGTTGCATGGGTCATTGCCGCCGTGCCTAGAACTGGGCTAGGGCGCGGGCAAGGTATCAGCACTTGAAACGGGACGCGAAAATCTTGGCGATGAGCGGGAGAAGGATTGCAGGTCTCTTGGCAATATTGTTCGCCGTGTTGGTGATCGCGGCGCTGATCGATGGCGGCGAGGAACCGCTGCATCCGATCGAACAGGGTATCGATATGCCGGAGGCTGCACGATGAAATCCGCATGGCTGGCGGGCGGCGCCGCACTGGCGCTGAGCTCGGCGATGGTTCTCGCGCAGGACGCGCCGGTCGATCTGCTGCCGCCGGGTTTCGACGAACCCGCGCCGGCAGCGACCCCGACGCCGACACCGCGGGCGACGCAGGCTCCCGCCGCGCCGGGACCGGCTGCGGCACCACGCGACCCGGGCGAAGCCGGCGCATCGCAATCGGGCGAAGTAGTGCAGCCCCTGCCGACACAGCCGGCGCCGGTCGGCGGGACCGACCTCGACCTGGCCGACTTGCCGACGCTCGAAGAGCTCGAGGCGATGTCGACCGACGAACTCGACGAATTGCTGGGCCTGAAGCCGAAATTCGACATCCCGCCCGCGGCACGCCGGTCGATGGAACAGGTGGGCATTCTCGGCCAGCGCGAGGGCGGTCTGCCGGCTGCTTCGCTGGCGCGCCAGCCTGCCGCGCTGGTGCGCGCGGTGCTGGCCGGTACGACGCGTCCGATGGTTTCGCGCTGGGGGCACATCCTGCTGCGCCGCGCCCTGGCCAGCCGACTGGCGACGCCTGAGGAAATGGATCCGGTCGAGTTCGCGACGTTGCGGGTCCGCGCGCTCAACGCGCTGGGCGAACATGTCGTCGCCCGCGCCGTCGTCCAGGATATCGACACGGCAAACTATTCGCCCGCGCTCACCGATGCGGCGGTAGAGGCCTATATCGGCAGTGCCGACATTATCGGCGCCTGCCCCGCGGTGCGGCTGGTCGATACCCGGCGCGACGATGCCGAGTGGCAGATGCTGGCGGGGATCTGCAATGCCTATGCGGGCGAGGCGACCCGTGCGCAGAACGACCTGCGCCGCCTGCTGTCGCGCACCGAGGACGACCGTATCGACGTGCTGCTGGCGCAGCGTGTGGCGGGCTCCGCCGGGCGCGGACGCCGTGCGGTAACCATCGAATGGGACGGGATCGCGGCATTGACCCCGTGGCGGTTTGCCCTGGCCAATGCGCTGGGCGAGCCCGTGCCCGACGAATTGCTGGGCGATGCGGAGCCGGACCTGCTGCGGACCGCGGCGCTCACCCCCGCGCTTACCCCGCTGCAGCGCGCCCGCGCGGCGGACATTGCAGCGGCCAGCGGCATCCTGTCGTCGGCGGCAATGGTCGATCTCTACAGCCAGATTTTCGCGGAGGAGGGCGCCGAGGGCGATGCCGCTGTCACCGCGTCGCGCCTGCGCGAAGCCTATGTCGGAACAGATCCGCTGCAGCGGCTCGCCGCGATCCGCGATATCTGGGGCGGCGGCGGCGAGTTTTCCTATGGCAGGGTGGTGCTGACTGCCTATGCCGCCGCGCGCCTTCCGGTCGACGATGCATTGGCCGACGATGCGGACGGCCTGGTCGCGGCCATGCTCGCGGCGGGGCTCGATCGCGATGCGATGCGCTGGGCCGGCGTGGTGGATGACGGCAGTGTCGGCTGGGCCATGCTGGCCCTGGCCGATCCCGACGGTTCGGCAATGGTCAGCGATGGCGAACTCGATGGCTTCGTGGACGAAGACGATTCGCCGCGGCAGCACAAGTCGCGCATGCTGCTCGCGGGGCTCGCGGGCCTGGGGCGCGTCGCGGATGCCGAAATAGCCGAGTATGGCGAGCGGCTGGGGATCGATCTGGCGGCGCAGACACGCTGGACGCGGATGATCGAACGCGCGGCCGAAGTCGACAATCCGGCGCTGGTCGCCATGCTTGCTGGGCTCGGCATGCAGGGATCGGGCTGGGACCGCATGACGGCGCGGCACCTGTTCCATATCGTTTCCGCATTGCGGCGCGTGGGGCTGGAAGCCGAAGCCAGAATGATCGCCGCGGAGGCGGTCGCGCGCGCCTGACATGGGCGCTTCGATCGCCGATTTCCTCGCCATGCTCGCCACCGAGCGCGGGGCTGCGCGCAATACGGTTCTCGCTTATGGCCGCGACCTCGAACAGGCGGAGGAACTGATCGGGATCTCGCTGGAGGACGCCCAGCCGGCGCAGCTCGCCCGGTTGGGACAGGGCTGGTCGTCGCTGGCCCCGGCGACGCTGGCGCGCAAGGTTTCAGCCCTGCGGCAGTTTTTCGGTTTCCTCGTCGATGAAGGGCTGCGCGAGGATGATCCGACGCATGCGCTGCCGCGCCCTGCCACGCGCCGCCCGCTGCCGAAAATCCTGTCGCATGCCGAGGTCGAAGCGCTGTTCGCGACCGCGGAAGAAGAGGCCCGGGGCAATGCCTCGCTCGCGGTGCGGATGCTGGCGCTGCTCGAAATGCTCTACGGTTCCGGGCTGCGCGCCACCGAACTGGTTTCGCTGCCGCTTTCCGCAGTACCGCGCGATGCGCCGTTTCTCACCGTTACCGGGAAGGGCGGCCATGCGCGCATGGTCCCCGTCAGCCAGCGGGCCGATACCGCGCTCAAGCGGTGGCTGGCGCTGCGCGGATCCGATTCGGTTTGGCTCTTTCCCTCGCGCAGCGGGCACATTTCGCGCGTGCGCCTGTTCCAGCTGCTCAAGGCGCTGGCGGTGCGCGCCGACCTCGCGCCCGAGAAGCTCAGCCCGCATGTCCTGCGGCACGCCTTCGCCACGCATCTGCTCGAAGGCGGGGCGGATTTGCGCGCGCTCCAGACGCTGCTGGGCCATGCGGATATCTCGACCACGCAAATCTATACGCATGTCGATGCCGCGCGGTTGGTGAAACTGGTCAACGAACGCCATCCGCTTGCACGCGCGCGCGCTTCGGACTAGCGCCGTAGCATGATTTCCTATCTCGAATTCGAGAAGCCGGTCGCCGAGCTTGAACAACGTATCGCCGAACTGCGGAGCGCAGCGGAGGGCGATGATGTCGACATCACCAACGAATTGCAGCGGCTCGAGCTGAAGAGCGCGAACCTGCTCGCCAGCACCTATCAGGCGCTCAGCCCGTGGCAGAAAACGCAGGTCGCGCGGCACCCGTCGCGCCCGCATTTCCGCGATTATGTCGAATATGCCTTCGACGAATTCGTGCCGCTGGGCGGGGACCGCTGCTACGGCGACGACGAGGCGATCCTCGGCAGGTTCGCGAAGCTCGATGGCCGCAAGGTGATGCTGATCGGCCATGAAAAAGGCAACGATACCGCCAGCCGGGTCCGCCACAATTTCGGCATGGGCAAGCCCGAAGGCTATCGCAAGGCGATCCGGTTGATGGAAATGGCCGGACGGTTCGGCCTGCCGGTGGTGACGCTGGTCGACACCTCGGGTGCCTTTCCCGGGATCGAGGCCGAGGAACGCGGCCAGGCCGAAGCCATTGCGCGTTCGACCGAGGCCTGCCTGGCGTTGCCGGTGCCGATGGTGGCCGCGATCGTCGGCGAGGGCGGATCGGGCGGAGCAGTCGCGCTGGCCAGCGCCGAGCGGGTGTTGATGATGGAACACGCGGTCTATTCGGTGATCTCCCCCGAAGGCTGCGCCTCGATCCTGTGGCGGACCGCCGAGAAGGCCCCCGATGCCGCCGAGGCGATGAAAGTGACCGCGCAGGATCTGGCCGCGCTGGGCGTGATCGACCGGATCGTGCCCGAGCCTGTCGGCGGGGCGCATCGCGATCCGCGAATGGCGGCAACCGCGCTCGGCGATGCGATCGTGGAAGAGCTGGACGCGCTGGCGCGGCATGCGCCGCATGAACTCAAGCGGCTGCGCGAAGAGCGTTTCCTCGCGCTCGCCGGCTGAGGACGCGGTACCCCGGCGGGAACAAACCGCCGCATGACCCGGTTCTTCCCAACATATTCAACGCCTCGCGCGACAGGCCGGGAATGTCCGGCGGCCGCGTGCCAGATATATGGGGACCGCCGCTCATGACGCGCATTTCACTCGCCGCCGCCGCATCCGTTTCGACACTCTCGCTGGCGCTGGCCGGCTGCATGGGCACGGGGAACATCCCCAGTGCGTCCACCCCGATCACGCAGAGCGAGGCGCAGATGGGCGCCGAGGCGCATCCGCAGCTGCTCAACGAGTTCGGCGGAGCGATGAGCGGCAGCCATGCGCAATATGTCGAACAGGTGGGCAAGAACATCGCGGTCCAGTCGGGCCTCGGCAATGCCCGCGAATCCTTCACCGTCTCGCTGCTCAACAGCCCGGTGAACAACGCGTTCGCGATCCCCGGCGGTTACGTCTACACGACCCGACAGCTGGTTGCGCTGATGAACAACGAAGCCGAACTGGCGGCGGTGCTAGGCCATGAAGTCGGCCACGTCGCCGCGCGCCATTCGCAGCGCCGGCAGGCCACGGCACAGCGCAACACGCTGCTCGGCGCGGCCGGTGCGATCCTGTCGGGTGTCCTCCTCGGCAATAGCGGGCTCGGGCAACAGCTCGGCCAGGCTGCCTTGCAGGGATCGCAATTGCTGACGCTCAAGTTCTCGCGCTCGCAGGAACTCGAGGCGGACGAGCTCGGCATTCGCTATCTCAACTCGGCGGGCTACGATCCGCGCGCGATGGGCACGGTGCTGCAGAGCCTCGCGCTGCAGAATGCGCTCGATGCCCGCGTGCAGGGACGCGACAATGCCAATATTCCCGAATGGGCATCGACCCACCCCGATCCGGCCAGCCGTGTGCAGACCGCGCTGGCGAAAGCGCAGGCCACCGGCGTCACCGGCGGCGTCACCAATCGCGATACCTTCCTGACCCGGATCGACGGGCTGACCTATGGCGACGATCCGTCGCAAGGCGTGGTCGAGGGCCGGCGCTTCATCCATCCCGATCTGCGGCTGGCATTCACGGCGCCGCAGGGTTTCTACATGATCAACGGGACGAGAGCGGTCACGATCAATGGCCAGAGCGGGCAGGCGCAATTCTCGCTCGCGCCGTACAACAATGACCTCAACAGCTATGTCACCAGCGTTTTCGCCGGGGTGAGCGAGCAGCAGCAGATCCGGCCGCAATCGATCCAGCGGACCACCGTGAATGGTTTGCCCGCCGCCTACGGGACGGCGCGCGTCGCATCGGGTAACGGGCAGGTCGACGTGACCGTCTTCGCCTATGAGTTCGCCAGCGACCGGGCGTACCACTTTCTTGCGATAACCCCGGCTGGCCAGACTTCGGCGTTCAACGACATGTTTGCATCGATGCAGCGGATCGACTCGCAGACCGCTGCGAATGTGATTCCGCGGGTGGTCGATGTCGTGACGGTCGGCAGCGGCGATACGGTCGCCTCGCTCGCGCGCCGGATGGCCTACAGCGACAACCAGATCGACCGGTTCCGCGTGCTCAACGGGCTGACTTCGAATGAAGGCCTCAGCGTTGGGCAGAAGGTGAAGATCGTCGTCCGCGGGCGATGAACTGCAGCAATTGATCGGGACAAAGAAAAGGGGCGGCGGGTTGAACCCGCCGCCCCTGATTTTCGTCGGGAGTTACCCCGCGTCTTAGCTGCCGCTCATCGTCGTCGAAACGGTGTTGAACGTCGTGCTCAGCTGGCCGCCGAGGCTCTGCATCGCGGTGATCGCGGCAACGGCGATCAGGGCAGCGATAAGGCCGTATTCGATTGCGGTTGCGCCTTCTTCATCGCGGCGCAGCTTGCGGAAAAACTTCATAATTCGTCTCCTGGTTCAGTCTTCGTACCCGGCCCGCTCCAAGAATGTAGAGCGGACAATTATGCGTTCTGCAGCGAAGTGGTTTAAAAACCCCTAACCGCTGCGGTCAGCCGCCCATTGCGGCAGCAGCCGCGGTTGCGATTCTCGACCACATGGTCGTCGCAGACGCGCCGAAAGCCTGGAGCCCGCCAATCATGGCGAGAAAGATCAGGGCGAGGATCAGCCCGTATTCGACGGAAGTGGCGCCGCGATTATCGCGTTCCAACATGCGCAGGAATTTGATCATGCCCGGTGCCCCCACTCGTCGCTTGTCTAAGCTGACATGCGATGTTTACGCTGGGGCGGGTTAAGAAATCGTTTAGAGTGGTCGCGAAAGTGGAAAATATCCCGACATGGACCTGCGTCGTCGCGCTGGCGCTGCGCGACGGGAAGGGGCGCTGGCTGATGCATCGGCGCCCCGCGGACAAGCACCATGGCGGGCTCTGGGAGTTTCCCGGCGGCAAGGTCGAGACGGGCGAAACCCCGCGCAATGCGGTGGTTCGCGAGATCGAAGAAGAGCTTGGCCTGGCCATCGAACCGGCGGCCTGTGCGCCCGTCGGCTTCGCCGAGGAGACCAGCGGGGAAGGGCGCCCGCCGATTGTCATCATGCTTTACACTTCGGTCTGGGACGGGAGCGGTATGGGCGCGCTCGAGGGGGGTGAAATCGATTGGTTTACCCCTGAGGAGGCGGAGCTACTTGCCAAACCCCCGCTCGATGTCGCGCTGGCGGCAAAGTTGTTTGCAAAAGGGGTGATTTAGGGATTGCCAAGCTGTGGGTGCCTGCCTATGTGGCGCCCTCCAAGCGCGCCCGTAGCTCAGCTGGATAGAGCACCAGACTACGAATCTGGGGGCCGGAGGTTCGAATCCTTCCGGGCGCGCCACAAAAGGCCATCCTTCTCCGGAAGGGTGGCCTTTTGTGGTTCTGGAGGAGGCGCAAGGGCGCCGGTGCCCGCAAGCCGCGGAGTAGGGCGGTCAGTCGGCCTCGTCTTCGAGCCAGTGCATGTCGTCATCGCTGAAGCCGAAGTGATGGCCCGCCTCATGCACCACCACGTGGCGCACCAGGTCGTCCATCCGAACCCCGGTTTCGCGCCATTCGGCAATCAGCGGTTCGCGGAACAGCCAGATGCGCGGCGGGAGCTGCCCGCTCTGCCAGATCGATTGGTCGGGCAGGGGTTCGCCTTCGTAGAGGCCGGAAAGATGCCAGCGGTCCGTGATATCGACCGATGCCAGCTGCTCGGGGGTCGCGAAATCCTCGACCTGCAGAACGACATCGCCCATCTGGTCGCGGAACTGCGCAGGCAGTTCGGCGAAAGCCGTTTCGGCCATTGTCTGCATCTGGGCCCGCGTGGGCGCTTGTCGGTCATGCATGGTGAAGCCGATATGGGTTTGCCGGCCGGGCCCCACAAGACCGGAACCGTGCCGCCGGTGACCGGTTCATCTTCCAAAGGAGATAAGAAACATGGCCGATGCCACGAAGATTTTCGAACGCCTGAAGGAAGATCACGACCGCCACCGCGAGCTGCTGGACAAGCTGCTCGACACGAGCGGGGATACGACCGAGCGCAAGTCGCTGTTCGAAGAGCTGACCAAGGAGCTCAAGAGCCATGCTGCCGCAGAAGAGCAGGCGCTGTATTCCACAATGCTGCGCAAGCCGCCGACGTCCGGCGAAACGCGCCATTCGGTGGCCGAACACCACGAGATCGAAGAGGCGCTCAACGACCTTGCTGCGACCGATATGTCCGAAGGTGGCTGGCTGACGAAGTTCAAGAGCTTCGAGCACCAGTACCGGCACCATATCGACGAGGAAGAGGAAGACCACTTTCCCGACTTCGAACGGCACCTCGACGAGCATGACATGAAGCACATGGAACGGGTCTTCGAGCGCCGCAAGGACGAGGAAATGGCCGAAGCCGAAGTGACGCCCGAGAAGAAGGAAGACGCGAAGGAATAGCGCGCAGCGCAGGGGGTCGGCACATGAGTGAAGACAAGCAGGCGGATCCGAGCCGCACTTCGGCGCTGTCGCCTTCGGTCGAGCCCGGGGTCTGGCGCTATGCCAGGGCCTCGCGCGCGAGCGTAATCGTCGATGCTGCCGACTATTTCGCCTTCATGCAGGAAGCGATGCTCAAATCGCGCCGTCGGATCCTGCTGATCGGCTGGGATTTCGACACGCGGATACATCTGGAACGCGGGCGGCGCTGGTGGCAGCGCGCGTGGAAACGCGGGTACCCGTCGCGGCTCGGCAGTTTCATCGCCTGGCTGGCGCGTCACCGCAAGCAGCTCGACATCCGTATCCTGAAGTGGAGCGTAGGCGCGCTGTCGACCATGGGCCGTGCCTCGATGTGGTGGGATCTTGCCCGCTGGTTCCGTCATAGCCGGATCAACTTCCACTTCGATACCGCGCATCCGATCGGTTGCACGCATCACCAGAAGATCGCCGTGCTCGACAACAAGGTGGCGGTGTGCGGCGGAATCGACATGACCGACAAGCGCTGGGACACGCGCGATCACGACGAGGTCGATCCGCGCCGCAAGACACCGCACGGGCGCAGTTACGGCCCGTGGCACGATGCCGCGATGCTGATGGAGGGCGAGGTCGCCACCGCGCTTGCCGAGCTGGGCGACGACCGGTGGACATCGGCCGGCGGTGCCGAGCTGCCCGAAGTTCCCGATGCCCCCGGCAGCCCTTGGCCCGATGCGCTGACCGCCCAGTTCGAAGATGTCGAGATCGGCGTGGCACGTACGCGCGCTGCCTACCGTGACTGGGAAAAGATCACCGAGATCGAGCAGCTTTATCTCGACCAGATCGCCGGCGCGAAGCGGTTCATCTACGCCGAAAGCCAGTATTTCGCATCGCGGGCGATCGCCGAAGCCATCATCGCCCGCCTGGGAGAGGACGATCCCCCGGAAATCGTCATCGTGCATCCGTGCCACGCCGATGGCTGGCTCGAACAGCAGGCGATGGATCATGCGCGTGCGGAATTGGTGCGCGCGATCGGCGAAGCGGATCCGCAGCGCCGGTTCTCGCTCTGGTCCCCCTTCACCGGCGAGACGCCGATCTACGTCCACGCCAAGATCATGATCGTCGACGACACGATCCTGCGGATCGGCTCGGCCAATCTCAACAACCGCTCGATGGGCCTCGACAGCGAGTGCGATGTGTTCATCGATTCGACGCGCAAGGGCAATGCGCACGCCGCCGATGCGATCGCGGCTCTGCGCCATTCGCTACTCGGAGAACACTGCAGCATCGATGAAAACGAGGTTGGCGAATTGCTGTCGCGGCACGGGTCGATGGCCGCGTTGATCGACCATTCGCAAGGCGAAGACGGCCGAAATTTGCGCCGCTACCATCCGCCCGAACTCAACGACGTGCAAAAGGGCCTCGCCGATAGCGCTCTGCTCGATCCGGAGGACCCCGACGACATGTTCGAGCCGTTTGCAAAGGGCGGGCTTTTCCGCAAGGGGAGCAGGCTCAAGCGGTTTCGCGACAAGTTCAGGAGGATCAAGGGAACGTGAGCAGCCTAGTTGGACCCGACGAGGACGATCCGCGCGGCAAATTGCCCGTTCCGGAGCATGTGCAGGATGCGATCCGCACGCTCATCGAATGGACGGGCGACGATCCCGCGCGCGAAGGCTTGCTCGACACCCCCAAGCGGGTGGCGCGCGCGTGGAAGGAATATTGCATCGGGTACACCGAGGACCCGGCAGTGCACCTCGATCGCGTATTCGAGGAAGTTGGCGGTTACAACGAGATCGTCCTGCTCAAGGATATTCCGTTCCAGTCGCATTGCGAACACCACATGGCGCCGATCATCGGCAAGGCGGCGATCGCCTATCTGCCGCATGACCGCGTCGTCGGCATTTCGAAGCTTGCGCGCGTGCTGCATGGCTTCGCGCGGCGGCTGCAGGTGCAGGAACGCCTGACCGCCGAAGTGGCCGACTGTATCTGGGAAAATCTCCAGCCGCAGGGCGTCGCGGTGGTGATCGAGGCATCGCATGCCTGCATGACCGCGCGCGGCGTGCGCACGCCCGGTGTCGGCATGGTCACGAGTAGGATGATGGGCACCTTCCTCGACGACCATCGCAGCCGCGAAGAAGTGCTCAAGCTGATGGGATACGGCTGACCGCCCGGGCGGCCGGCTCCGAGGTCAAACCCGCAAGTAAAAACGCCCCGCCGGGCAGCAAGCCGGACGGGGCGTCTGTTTGCGTGTCGGCAGGGACTATGGCTTACATCTGGCCGAGCATGTGTTCCGCACTCGAGACCGAGAAATCGCCCGGTGCTTCGACATTGAGCTGGGTAACCACGCCGTCCTCGACCACCATCGAATAACGCTGACCGCGCTTGCCGAGGCCGAAGCCCGAACCGTCCATCGTCAGGCCGACCGCTTCGGCAAAATCGCCATTGCCGTCAGCGAGCATGGTGATGTCGTCGGAACCAGCAGCGCTTTTCCAGGCGCCCATCACGAAGGCGTCGTTGACTGCCGTGGCGACGATTTCGTCGACGCCCTTCGATTTCAGATCGCCGGCCTTGTCGACATAGCCGGGCAGGTGCTTGGCCGAACAGGTCGGGGTGAAGGCGCCGGGCACGGAGAACAGCGCCACCTTCTTGCCCTTGAAGTAGTCGGCCGAGCTTACCTGCTCGGGGCCGTTCTCGGTCGCCTTGACCATTTTTACATCAGGCAGCTTGTCGCCTACCGAAATCGTCATAACAAAACTCCGTCTATCGCGTGTGCCGGGTGAGGTAAGCTGCACCGCGGCGATGCGCAAGCTCCCTGCGCGGGTTGCGGCCCGGTGGTTGGTACGGGGCCGGGGGAGGGGATATTGCCCTCGTTCGGCTGGGCGGCTAGGGCCGCTGCCATGCGGCAGCCGCGCACTCCCCCCAGGCGGCCACCACCCCGATAGACTGAGGATTTACCGTGAGCGAATTCACCGATTACGTCATCAAGGACATTGCCCTGGCCGATTACGGCCGCGCCGAGATCGCCATCGCCGAAACCGAGATGCCGGGCCTGATGGCGCTGCGCGAGGAGTATGCGGCAAAGCCGCTGAAGGGCGCGCGGATTACCGGTTCGCTGCACATGACGATCCAGACCGCCGTGCTGATCGAGACGCTGGTGGCGCTCGGCGCGGATGTGCGCTGGGCGACCTGCAACATCTACTCGACGCAGGATCATGCCGCGGCGGCCATCGCGGCGCAGGACATCCCGGTCTTCGCGATCAAGGGCGAGAGCCTGGCCGACTACTGGGACTATGTCGGCCGCATCTTCGACTGGTCGACCGATGAGGATCCCGACCAGACAGCGACCATCATTCTCGACGATGGCGGCGATGCGACCATGTTCGCGCTGTGGGGCGCGCGCGTCGAAGCGGGCGAGGAACTGCCCGAGCCGCAGAATGCCGAGGAAATCGAATTCCAGCGCGCGCTCAAGGCGTTCCTCAAGGCCAAGCCGGGCTATCTGACCAAATCGGTCAAGAACATCGTCGGCGTGTCGGAAGAAACCACCACCGGCGTCCATCGCCTCTATCATCTCGCCAAGCAGGGCAAGCTGCCGTTCCCCGCGATCAATGTGAACGACAGCGTGACCAAGTCGAAGTTCGACAATCTCTATGGTTGCCGCGAATCGCTGGTCGACGCGATCCGCCGTGCGACCGACGTGATGTTGTCGGGCAAGGTCGCCTGCGTCGCCGGTTTCGGCGATGTCGGCAAGGGTTCGGCGCAGTCGCTCCGCAATGGCGGCGCGCGTGTGCTGGTGACCGAAGTGGATCCTATCTGCGCGCTCCAGGCCGCGATGGACGGCTTCGAGGTCGTGACGATGGAAGAAGCGGTCAAGGTCGCCGATATCTTCTGCACCGCGACGGGCAACGAACACGTCATCACCGCCGAACACATGAAGGCGATGAAGGACAAGGCGATCGTCTGCAACATCGGTCACTTCGACAGCGAGATCCAGATCTCGGCGCTCGACAATTACGAGTGGAACGAACTCAAGCCGGGCACCGACCTGGTGAAGTTCCCTGATGGCAAGGAAATCATCGTGCTGGGCAAGGGCCGGCTGGTGAACCTGTCCTGCGCCACCGGTCACCCGAGCTTCGTGATGAGCTTCAGCTTCACCAACCAGACGCTGGCGCAGATCGAACTGTGGACCAAGGGCGACGAATACAAGAACGACGTCTACGTCCTGCCCAAGCATCTCGACGAAAAGGTCGCGGCGCTCCACCTCGACAAGCTGGGCGTGAAGCTGACCAAGCTGAGCCAGAAGCAGGCCGATTACATCGGCGTGCCGGTCGATGGTCCGTTCAAGCCCGAACATTACCGTTACTGACGGCCGTTCCGGTCCGGATACACACGCATGAACGCGCGCGGGGGCATTGCATCCCCGCGCGCGTAGGCATAGCTGGCGGGTAATGGACTCATCTCCCGCACTGCTGGCCGTCATCGGCCTTCTGCTGGCGCTTTGGACCGCGGGTGCGGTGTGGGTGATGCTGCGCGCCAGCGGACGCGAACAGCGATCGATCGCCAGTCGCAAGACCGCCCAGCGCCTGTCGCGGCTGATCGAGGAAGGTCCCGCCATTCCGCTGCTGGTACGGGCTGACGGGCGGATCGAGGCGCCCGATCGGCTGGCGCGGTGGATCGGGCTTGAGAAAGTCCCCGAATATCTCAGCGAGCTGGCTGGCGGCGAGGGGCGCGGGCTCACCGAAGCGCAGATCGATACGCTGACACGCAATGTCCGGCGCACGCAGAAGACCGCCAAGCCGTTTCGCATGGCGATCAATGTCTCGCCCGCTTCGGGCAAGTCGCTGGCGCTGCAGGGGTCGCTGGCCGATCCGGCGGTGTCCCCCGGCGGGTCGGCGCTCGTCTGGGTCTTCGACTTCAGCGACAGCCAGGCGGAACTGACTCAGCTGCGCGAGGAAGCGGCGCGCGCTCGCGAAGATTTCGGCGCGCTGGTCGGACTGATCGAGGCCGCCCCGATGCCGATGTGGTTCCGCGGGGCCGACATGCAGCTGCGGCTGGTCAACCAGGCCTATGTCGCCGCGGTGGGTGCCGAAAGCGCGGACCAGGTCGTTGCCGACCAGGTCGAACTGGTCGAAACGGTCAATGGCCGCACTGCGGCCGAGGTCGCGCAGCAGGCGGCCGACCGCCGCCAGCCGATCGAACGCATCCTCAGCGCGACGATCGAACGCGCGCGGCGCACGATCCGAGTCACAGACCTCCCGCTGATGGGCGAGGGGATCGCCGGCTATGCGGTCGATATCGAGGAGATGGAGGAGCAGGCGCGCGAGTTCCGTGCCTTCCGCGAAGCGCAGCGTTCGATGCTCGACCAGCTTTCGATCGGCGTGGCGCAGTTCGATGCCGGCCACCGCATGACCTTTGCCAACCAGCCCTTCCACCGCGTCTTCTCGCTCCCCCCCGGCGTGGTCAACGAACGCACGTCGTTCGGACAGATGCTGCTGATCGCGCGCGAAAACGGCCGGATCCCCGAAGTGCGCGACTTCCCCGCCTGGCGCAACGAATTGACCGAGTGGTTCCAGCGCGACGAGCCCCACGAGGAAGCCTGGCCGCTGTCCGACAGCACCCATCTGCGTATCGTCGCGCAGCCCCTGCCCGACGGGGGGCTGGTGATGATTGCCGAAGACCGCACCGAACAGCTCGCGCTGTCGGCAACGCGCGATACGCTGCTGCGCACGCGGACCGCGACATTCGACAATCTGTTCGAGGCGCTTGCCGTGTTCGCGCCCGACGGGCACCTCGAACTGTGGAACCGGGGTTTCCCTGGCGCCTGGGGGATCGATCCCGAAGTGCTCGACGGGCACCCGCAGGCCGAAGACCTGTTGCAGGCGATCTCGCGCAATCTTTCGGACCCCGCTTCGGTTTCGCAGCTCAACCAGGTGATCCGTGCCGCCACGCTCGATCGCAAGAAGAGCAATGGCCGCATCGAGCTCGCCGATGGCCGGACGCTCGACTTCACTGGCGTGCCACTGCCCGATGGCAATGGGATGCTGACCGTGCTCGACGTCACCGCGTCGCAGCAAGCCGAGGTCGCGCTGCGCGAACGCAACCGCGCGCTCGAGGAGGCCGATGCGGTGATGACCCGTTTCCTCGCCAATATGAGTTACGAATTCCGCACTCCGCTGACCTCGATCGGCGGGTTCGCAGAGCTGCTGACCAGCGGCATCGCGGGCGAGCTGTCGCCGCAGGCGACCGAATATGCGCAGGCGATTTCGTTGTCGGTCGGAAAGCTGACCGAGCAGGTGGAGAACGTGCTCGACCTGTCGCAATCCGAAGCGGGCCTGATGCCGCTGCGCAAGAGCACCTTCACGCTGTTGCCCTTCCTGACCAAGATCGTGCGCAAGGAAGAACAGCGCATCCATGATGGCGAACTGACGCTCGACCTGAAGGGCGATGCGGAAAAATCGGTGACGGCCGATCCGCACCAGCTGCGCCGCGCGATCTCGCAATTGCTCGACAACGCGATCAACGGCACCCCGCGCGGGGGCCGGATCGCGATCGATATCGGGCGCAAGCGCGACGAGACGCGGATCGTGATCTCCGACAATGGCCGCGGGATGAGCCAGCACGAGCTTGCCCGTGCGCTGGAGGGCATCCGCATGTCGTCGGACGGCAAGGGTATCGAACGCCGCCACGGGCTGGGCATTCCGCTGGCGCGGCAGTTGGTCGAAGCGCATGGCGGTACGCTCGAGATCCGCAGCCGCAAGAACAGCGGCACCACCGCAACGATCACCCTGCCGTGAAAATCGCGCTGCCCGATCTCGCGGCGATGGAGGCGTTCGGCCAGCAGATCGCCGCGAAGCTGGCGCCGGGCGATGTCGTGGCGCTTTCCGGTACGCTGGGCACTGGCAAGACCACGCTGGCGCGTGCGATCATCGCGGCGCTCGGTCACGAGGGCGAGGTGCCTTCGCCGACCTACACGATCATCGAAACCTATGAGGGCCTGCCGGTCCCGCTGGTCCATGCCGATTTCTACCGGCTCGAGGATCCCGCCGAAGCTGCCGAGCTGGGGCTCGACGACTACCGGGAGGGCGCCGCACTGCTGGCCGAGTGGCCCGATCACGCGGGCGGTTTCACCCATGAGGCGAACTGCCTCGCCATTGCGCTGGAAAAGGTGGGCGAAGGCCGCGAGGCCGTTGTCACCCCGGGCACATCTTGGCAAAGCCGCTGGCCATGAGCGATGCGCCTTTCGACGAGATTCACGAGTTTCTGGGTGGCACCCGGTGGGAAGGCGCGGAAATCGCCCCTCTCGTCGGCGATGCCAGCTTCCGCCGCTACTTCCGGGTAAGGATGGGGGGGGACAGCGCCATGCTGATGCATGCGCCGTCGCCGCACGAGGACCCGGCGCCGTTCCTGCACGTGGCGCACTGGCTCGACCGGAACGGCCTGCGCGCGCCCCGCATACTGAGCGAGGACGCCGCCAATGGCTGGGTGCTGATCGAGGATTTCGGCGACCAGCGCATGCGCGAATGGATCGATGCCAATCCGGCCGACGAGCGCGGGATCTACGCGCAGGCGATCGATACGCTGGTGGCGCTCCACCGGCTGCCGCCCGGCCCGTTCGAGCCCTATGACATGGCCGTCTACCTGCGCGAAGCGATGTTGCTGGTCGAATGGTATTGCCCGGCCATGGGGCTGACGGTCGATGTGCCGGCCTATCGCGCCGCATGGGAAACCGCGCTCGAGCCGCTGCTCGCGAGGCAGGATCCCGGCGTGACCGTATTGCGCGACTACCATGCCGAAAACGTCATGCTGCTAGAACCCGGCAAGCTGGCGGGAGCCCAAGGATTGATAGATTTCCAGGACGCGCTGGTCGGCCATCCGGCCTACGACCTCGTCAGCCTGTTGCAGGATGCGCGGCGCGAAGTGTCGACCGAACTCGAATGCGAGATGCTGGGCCGCTACCGTGCCGCGGCCGACCCGGGGCCCCATTTCGAGGCCGACTATGCCCGGCTCGGAACGCAGCGGAACGCCAAGATCGTGGGCATTTTCACGCGTCTCGCCAAGCGCGATGGCAAGGCGCGGTATCTGGCAATGATCCCGCGCGTCTGGCAGGCGATGGAACGCGATCTGGCGCATGAAGCGCTGGCGCCCGTCGCCGCGTGGTTCGACGCGAACATCCCGCAGGAAATCCGCGATACCGCCGGAGGGGAAATCCAGTGACCACACTCGTCTCCGACACGGCAATGCTGATGGCCGCAGGGCTGGGCAAGCGCATGCGCCCGCTTACCGCGACCACGCCCAAGCCGCTGGTGCGCGTGGCTGGAAAACCCCTGATCGACCGTGCGCTCGACCGCCTCGAGGAAGCCGGTGTCGCAAGGGCCGTGGTCAATGTGCATTACCTGGCCGATGCGATCGAAGCGCATGTCGTTGCGCGCAAGGCGCCCGCGGTGACGTTCTCGGACGAACGCGAGCAATTGCTCGAGACCGGGGGCGGCATGGTCAAGGCCGCCGCCGCCGGGCTGCTGCCCGATCCGTTCTTCGCCTGCAATGCCGACAGCATCTGGCTAGACGGCCCGCAAAACGCCTTCAGCGATCTTTCGGCCGGGTGGGATTCCGAGCGCATGGATGCGTTGCTTTTGCTCGTCACGCACGCGCGCGCCCACAATTTCGACGGTTCGGGCGATTTCTACATGGACCCCGCCGGCCAGCTCACGCGCAAGCTGCCCGGCCGGATCGCGCCCTTCATTTACACCGGGATCCAGCTGGTATCGCAGCGCCTGCTGCGCGATGCACCGGACGGCAAGTTTTCGACCAATGTCCTGTGGGATCGCGCGATTGCCGAAGGGCGGCTCTACGGTGTCGCCTTTACCGGACGGTGGTACGAAGTCGGCACGCCTGCGCATATCCGCCCGACCGAGGAAGCGCTCAAGGGTGGCTGAGCGGCAGGGGCCGAAGGTCTATTCGATTGCCGCACATCGCGGCTTCGCCGATGCCCTCGTCGCTGGCCTGGTCCCGCGTTATGCCGACGACGAGTTCGGCCTGGCGCGCCTGACGCTGCTCGTCCCCAGCAGCCGAGCCCGGCGCACGATTTCCGAAGCCTTCATCCGCCACGCCGGCGAACAGGGCACGCCCGGACTGCTGATGCCGCGCATGGCGGTGGTCGGCGATCTCGATCTCGATGAAACGCTCGGCCCGCTGCTCGACCCGCTGGGCGCCGCCGACATACCCCGCGCTATCGAACCGCAGCGGCGGCTGTTTGCACTGGCCCGGCTGATCGCGGACACGATGGGCGACGAGGCACCCGGCGGTGCAACGCTGCTGCGGCTCGCGCGTGAAACCGGGGCAACGATGGACCGGCTGCTGGTCGAGGGCGTGGGTCCTGAAGAACTGGTCGGCGAAAGCGTGCTCGACCTGTTCGGATCATTGTCCGATCACTGGCAGCGCAGCCTCCATCTCTTTGCAACTGCTCAGGCCAAGTGGCTGGAACAATTGCAGCAATGGGATGCGCTCGACGCGGCAGCTCGGCGCAATCGCCTGTTCGACTGGGCCGCCGCGCGCTGGCGTGCTGCGCCGCCCGAAACGCCCATCGTCGCTGCGGGCGTGACCAGCGCCGCACCTTCGCTTGCGCGGCTGTTGAGAGTGGTCGCCGATTGCGATCAGGGG
>Ga0098074_1000741_pt1 | contig 19682 bp, 3 predicted proteins | sample 32_taG_FD_75064 | JGI IMG/M metagenome (GOLD analysis project Ga0098074, IMG submission 75064) | Marine viral communities from the Gulf of Mexico - 32_GoM_OMZ_CsCl metaG | ecosystem: Environmental > Aquatic > Marine > Oceanic | place: Atlantic Ocean: Gulf of Mexico | collected 2015-07-12
AGATATTCTGGTAATCCGCAGCAAGGTGGTGCTAGCTCTATTAGAGCTGATCAACCATTGCCTGGATTTACATGGGAACAATGGGAGCAAATGAGTCCTCAACAACAACAGCAAGCTGCTGCAGGTGCACAACAAGCATATGAAGATCAACGTAGGCAAAATCATTGGAATACTGGAGTGGGAGAACAAGGTTTGAGACAAAGCGGCTTTAATCCTTTTGGAGCACTAGCGGGTGCATTAACAGGAATGCCTTATGGTATGGGTAGTAGACAAAAGTTATTTGAAAACAAAGGTGGTTACTGGAAACAAACAGGATTCCCTGCAGGTACAATTGACCCAAGTAATATAACTAGAATACATACTGAAGGTAAGAGAGGTTTATTTGGTCCTAAAGGTAAGATGGACATTTACTTTGGTGGTTCAGGTGAATCTGCAGCAGACGGTGTTCCAGCACAATCAACAGATGGTAGAGGAGGATTTGGATTTGGCTTTGAAGATAGAGCTCAAAGAGCTATAGATAGAAAAGCCCGAAGAGATGCTAGACCTGGTGAAAGACAAGCTAGACAAGATAACAGACTGTTGAATAAACAACAAAGACAGCATGAAAGAAATCGCAGACGTGATATAATGCAAGGAAAAGGTGATACTGGTGCTTTTGATAGAGAGGGAGCTTCTGCAAAAATACAAGAACAAAGAGATGCTGCAGCACAAGCTCAGTCATCTACACAAACACCTTCTGGTAATCAAGTAGGGTATTCTGCAGACAGACTCGCTAAATTTAAGTCTGGTGAAATGGGCAGAAGAGGTTTAAGAAAGATGGGCTTTAACAGAGATGAAAGAAAACAATATAAAGCGGGAGATGTTGAAGGATCTTCAGAAGCTAGAAAGAATAGACGTAGAGCTGCAAGAAAACAATATGGTGGTTACTATATGGAAGGTGGTGAGTATGATCTTTCTATGGATGAGATCCTAAAAATAATGCAAGCTGGTGGTCAAATAGAATTTATTTAATATACTAACATGAGAGTAAGAATTAAAAAATTAGGAAAGTTAAATAGTGCCGCATATGGCGGTCAACAACCTGATGGAGCATTAGACATTATACCTTCTGCATGGGGAGGTGGTGATTTAACAGGTGCTCAAGAAGGTGTTCAGGTTCAAAGAACTCTAACATCAGAACCTAGAGAAGAAGCTAATCTAGAAGCTGAAGGTGGAGAGACTGCCTTTGGTCCTATATCTGGAGATACTATTCCAGATCACATGGTTATCAAGGGCCCTAGACATACTAATGGTGGTGTGCCATTAAACCTTCCTGATGATACTTTCATCTTTAGTGATACTAAAAGAATGAAGATCAGTGACCCTAACATTCTAGCAATGTTTGGTAAAAAGAAAAAAAAGGGTGGTTATACTCCAGCAGAGTTAGCTAAACCATATGACATTCAGAAGTACAAAGCTATACTTATGGATCCTAAGTCTGATGAGAAAGATATAGATACTGCTCAGATGATGATCCAGAATTATGTATTAAAGCTTGGTGCATTAGCTTTAGCTCAAGAAGCTAAGAAAGGATTCCCACAAGGTATTCCAGAAATGGCTAGACCATACATGGAAGAAAATGGAATTTCTGAAGAACAATTACTTCCTCAACAACCACAGCAAGAAATGCCTCAAGAACAAATGCCACCTATGGAGCAGATGCCTATGCAACCTCCTATGGCTTTTGGTGGTTTTAGTGATTTAGATAAGTTTGTAACAGGAGGATTTGATCCTACACTAGCTTTTAATGATGGTACAGTTCAAGGTGCTACTGCAGAAGATAGACTTGAGAATGCAATCTATAGTGAAGAGAACTTAGATAACTTAAGTAGAGAACAATTACAAGCACGTAATGAAGAGTTACTTGCTAATGACCCTGTGTCTCAACAAGAGTTTACTCCACCACCTCCCCCTACTCCAGAAGAGATAGCATCAGGTGAAGGTCAAGTTGCTGGTGGTAAAGCATCTTATAAATGGAAGAATGAGCGTGAGCTTAATAAACCTGAGCTAGCACGTAGAGCAAACATGGCTTTACAGATTGGTGCTAATCTTATAAATGAATATGACAGACGTAGGATTAAGGCTAGAAGTGAAAGAGCTAGTTATGATGAACCAGCTAGAAGAAAAGATTCTAGAGGTATGTATGGAGCTAATACAGGTAGAGAAGCATTAAGAAACATGGAAGAAGCAGAAATGATTGTAGGACAAGACTATGGTCAATACGGTGGATCTATGGCAGATTATGCTATGAGTATGGGAGGAGCTTATTTTCCTACTATGTCTACTGGTGGATTTAATATGTTACCAAAGGCTACTAATGGTGATGGAGGAAAAAAAAGTAGACCTAAAACCAAAAAAGAATTGCAAGCAGGTCTAGATACTGCTAATATTGAAAATGTTAAAGCTATTCCTGACGGTGCTATTTATATAGGTGAAAAAGATGGTGCTTCTGTATATGCAAAAGGTAATATACTATATTCTAAAGGTAGAGACCTTGATAGAAGTAATATTGGATCAGGAAAGTGGAAAGGAACTGATGCTGATTACTCTAAAAACATTTGCAATGAAATGCAAAATGGAGAGTATAAAAATGTTACAGCAAAAACAATGGCTGCAGAAGGAATTATCTCTAAAGAAAGAATTAAAGAATTTGAGGCTTGCGAAAATTTAGAAGTAGTTAAAGGTGACGGTGAAGGAGATGATTACTTTACTCTAGTTGAAGAAAAACAAATGTGTGATTGTAAAGATGAAGATGGTAATCTTTTAGAAGAACAACCAGAACCAATAGTAAATGAAGAAACTGGAGAAGTAAGTTGTCCATGTCCAGGTGAAACTACAACAACTACTACTACTACTACTGCTGAAGAACAACCTGCATATGTAGATGATCCGCATTGGTCAGATGTAGCAACAAGAGGTGTATATACTGCAGCTACTATGGACCCAGGTGTTGATAGACCACAGTTACGTTTACCTGATAAAGTTGAGACTAGGCCTGTATACGAAGATTACTTAGCTAAAGTTCAAGCTATACAAGCTGGATTAAGTACAGCTGCTGATGCAGCGAGTAAGACAGCTGGTTCTACAGGAGACAAGATGGCAATGTTATCACAACTAGTTGGTCAAGCTAGTCCTGCGGCAGCAAACGCTGTAGCAGAAACACAAGCTAGAAATGTTGGTTATCAAGACGCAGCTAATGCTAGAAAGTTCCAAGGAGATGTAGCATATGCTAATACTGTAGCAGACATTATGGGAAGACAAGCTATGTTAGATGCAGATGCTGCCAATACATATAGAACTAACAGAAATGTAAAAGCTGCAAATGTACAAGAGCAAATACAACTAGCTGAAGATGAAATGACTAAACGTCAGAATCTAAACACTATGTATCCTCAGTATGCATCTGAGTATCATAAAGGATTTATATATCCTACAGGAAGAGGTAGAACTCCAGTTCCTGAAAAGCCTGTAGGTATTGAAGATTATGCTACAATGCTTGCTCAGGCTAAACAAGCTTTTCAAGATGATGAATTAGCAAGAAAGTATGTAGAAGCACAAATGGGAATCAGCCGATATGGTGGAGAATTTGCTAAAGGTGGATATGTTATGGGCTCAAATGTTTTTCCTTTTATGTTTTATTAAACTTAATAAGTTTATTAAACTTTTAAAATTTTAATATATTTATAAAATAAGATTATAGTATAAAATGGCAAGGTATCCTCAAGGTGTTAAAACATTTATTCCACAGATTCAACCTTATCAGGTTGACTTTAACTTTGTGAACAATGTTCTTAAAACAAAACAAAGTCAATACGACACAAATTGGAAGCAGTTAAATAAGCTTTATGGTCAGATATACTATGCTGATTTAACCAGAGAAGAAAGTAAAGAAAAGCAAGAAGCATTAGTTAAGCAAATAGATTTTAATCTAAAAAGAATATCTACTATGGATCTCTCTTTAGATCAGAATGTACAAGCAGCTAAACAAATCTTTCAACCTTTTTATGAAGATAAAAACTTAATGAAAGATATTGCATGGACTAAGAATACTTCTATAGCACTTAGTGGCGCTGAGTCTTTGAGAAACTCTTCAGATGAAGAACAAAGATCTAGATATTGGCAAGATGGTGTAAATGCAATAAACTATAGAATAGAAGAGTTTAAAGAAACTCCATATGATCAGATACAATCACAAGCCAATGTAAGATATACTCCTTATGTAGATGTAATGGCTAAGGCAGATGCTATATCAAAAGAATTTGGAGATATGGTTATACCATCATTTAGTGAAGACAATAGATGGATATTAAGCACTACTAATGGTGAAGCACTAAGACCACACTTACAAAAGCTGTTTCAATTAAGAATGGCTAATGACCCAGCTATACAAGAATTATATAGAACTCAAGCTTATGTAGATAGAAAAAATTATATGTATCAGAATGCAGATAAGTATGGTGGAGACAAAGCTGCTGCAGAAAAAGATTACTTAATGTCTACGTATGAGTTATTAAAACCTGCTGTAAAACAGAATAATGAAGAACTTAAAAAGAAAGATGCGTTTTATGGAAAAACTCTAAGGTCTTTAGAAAAAAATAATAATACTCCAAGAGAAACTCCTTATACTAAAGAACTAATTGAAAGTTATAGTAAAGGTAAAGAAGTAAATGATGGGGCATTAGTAATATCTGAAAAAGAATATCAAGATATTAAAGAGGGTAGAAGTACATTATCAACCTCTACTGGTCCTATGAATGCCACAGAAGATCTATCATTACTCAGAACTAGAGTTGACAGCCTAAGAGCAAATCAATTAATGCGTACTGACTTTACTCAAGCTGCTGATGTATATTCTTTTAGAAATTTCAAACAAGAGATTGATGACAATCCTTATGAAATGGAAAGATATAAACAGCAAAATAGAATAGCTCTTGAAAATCTACGTGCACAAAATGATATGGCAATCCAGAAGCAGGCAGATAAAGCTGCAGCAAAGCTAAAACTGGGTGAATATCTGGTAGAGAGAGGTGATCATGAGTGGTTTATGAATAAAGATGAAAATGGTAATGAGTTTGTAGATTTTAGAGAGATACCAGAAGTCAGTACTGTTCAAAAAGTTTCAAGTTCTCAAACATCTGCACCTGTAGATCCAATGAAACTAATGAGATCGCATATAATGATGCAAGACAATGCTGTCTCAAATGATGTTAGGTCTGGTTTAACTTTTGTAGAAAATGTAATTGGTGCTTATACTGATGAACAACAGAAAGAACTTCTTGGCGGATATACTTTACAAGAAGCTCTTGAGTATGTAGATACAGATTACACATCTAAAGCAGGATTTCCTATAGAAGAATTAACAAAGATTCATAATGGTATTCAAAAGGTATTATTTAAAAATGAAGATACCATGAAGTTAGCAGAAGAGATCTACGGTACAGGTTCTCAAAAAGATTCATGGGAGGCTTACAAGAAATCTGCATTTAAAATAAATCGAGATGTACAGGCTTATGCTTCTGCAATGGAACATCAAGTAGGTCTTAACTATGCAACCAGAGAACTGTTACTTGCTGAAGGCGGTAACAGTTTAGCTGCTATTGTGGCTATGGGACCCTTGAGTAATGGAGTAACAGCACCTGTTTACAATAAGTTGTTAAAGGAAATGGGAGCTCTCAATGAAGAAGATGTAAGAATATTCATGGCAAAAAAAAGAGATCAGGAGCTAGAAATATCAGATGAAGAACTTTCTGCACAATACTTAAGAGATGGAGAATATGGCAATTATGTATTAAATGTTTTAGCAGATTGGGCTGACATCAGCAGCATTACAGACAATGAATATGCTGAGGGTCGAGATTGGCTTCCTCTTTATTATACAGTTAGAAACTTTGCAGGGGCAGGAGGCCCTAATTATGAAGAGGCAATGGAGATTGGTGGAAAAGCTTATAATAAAGTAGCAAAAGAACAAGGTAAGTCTATATTCTTTGCAGGACAAATTGGTGCAAAAGGAGGTGGTCTTTATTCTCAAGGTAACGCTATATTTGTAAAACCAAATGCTACAAATGATTCTTATTCACATTTGTATCAAGCTGATCCTACTATATATGCTGTAGAAAATGATCTTTCCCAAGGTCTAGAACCTGGTTTAGATGACAGTACAACATATATGCTTTCTCTTGATGATTTAAATACAACACCTAATGATTCAAATGAAGGTGAATCAATTAGTGATAGACAAGCAATTTTAAATGCTAATAGGTTAGCAATGAATAGAGCTAGAATGAAAGACTATGATAAAGAGGGTGGTATTTCAGTAGAAGCTTTTGCTACTACAGGTTTTGATGGTAACAAAGCTGCATATACTATTAAGCTTTCGAATAAAGTTATAGATGATAATACTGCAAAATTTAATGAGGAGGGTGACTTAACTCAATCTGGACTATGGACTCCTGAACAAGCTCAGAAACTAAAGAATAATGGTTACAGTATAATTGCTGATAGAGGAACATTTAAGTCTGATTTAATGACTAACCTAATGAAAGATACAGTTACAGTAATTGTAGATACTAGTCCTGATAAAAAGTTTACACAAAAAGTTGGAAGTAATGAAATAACTTTTAAAAGAAATCCTAGTAATGAAATTGTTTCTGAGGTTAATTTGGCTGTTTTTGATGCAAGAAGAATGCTTTTAGGTGATGGTAAAACTATATCTATGACTCAAGATTTAGGAAGTTATGGTTTGTATAAAGACGTAGGTGAAAAGTCAACTGATGCAATGTATGATTTATTTATTGATGAACAAGTTCCAACAATACAAGAGGGTAACAGACGAGCTATCAAAAGAACTTATGATCTTTTAAAAGAAACAAATAAAGATGGTTCGCGTAAGTATACAGATCAAGAAATAGTTAATATAATTGAAAATAGTAGTTTCTATGGCTATTGATAATACTAATTTTAGTAATATAGGTTCTGAGTTACCATCAGAAGAAAACATTCAACCGTGGTCTGGTGAAGGTTTATCAGAAGATCCTACAATAAATTTTCCTGCACCTACCTCTTTACCTGGAGTAGAGGTAAGAGAAAATCTTATAGGTAGTCCACTTTTTCCAAATATGGATGTTATACCAAAGCAACATTCTGCAGTAGATTATGTCTTAACTTCTCAACGAGCTTTAGATTCTGATGTTAAAAGAAATAACTATGGTCAAATATATACTTTTGATTCTGGCCCAGATGGTAGTTCTTTTTATGATAGGTATAGAGCATTTGGAGAAGAGAAATTTGCTGAAGTAGGATTTAGTCCTTTTAGAAATAATGAAGCAAACTTTAATGCTAATACAACTTGGTGGGACAGAAGTAAAAGAATGTTAAATCACTCATTACCTACTTTATTTAAAAGAGGTTTTATAGATGGCCCTAAGAGTCTTGCTCTAATGATAAGCGGTAACTTTAGGGGTGCAGATTTAGAAGATGCTGAAGAGTATGAAAGAGCTGCAGCCATAGGTATGGATAGTACAGGTGGTATAGGAGCATTTATGAATAATACGGTAATGAACTTTGGTTATACTGCAGGTATTATTAGTGAAGCTATACTAGAAGAAATTGGTATGACCATGGTAACTGGACTAACCAGAGGAAGTACTGCTGGAGCTCAAGCTGCTAGAACAGGTATGTTACTCAACAGAATTGGAAAAGGTCTTGGAAAGTTTGGTAGTGGAGCAAAAGCAATGAAGAATCTTTTTAAGGTTGCTAAGTCTCCTGCTAGTGCTCAAAAGTTTTGGAAAGCCGTAAGAAGTCCAGTAGGTAGAGTAGTAAACCCTTTAGAAAATACATTTGAAACAATTAGAGGTTTTAGTAAAGCTAGTAAAAGTGGAGCTGATTTAACTAGATTAGCTAAAGTTTCAAAGACTGCAGGATCTTTATACAGAGATGTTAGAAACATAAACATGGCTGTTTCAGAAGCAAGGCTTGAAGCTGGGATGGTTGAAAATGATGTATACAAAGAGCTTAATGCTAAGTATATGAAGGAACATGATGGACAAGCTCCTGATGAAGAAACACAAAAGGACATGAGACTCCAGGCTAAAAAGGCTGGACTAGAAACTTTTAATGGTAATGCAGGTTTCATATATCTTACAAACAAAATTACTTTTGGTAATATAACAAGTCCTAAAGGAGGATTAAGAAATTTTCTTAAAGAAACTAGAAAAGAAATATTTGATGTAGGTAATCAAACAGGTAAGTTTGGTAAACTAGGAAGGGTAGTATACGATAAAGGTAAAAAAGCTTTTCAATTTGAAAAGAATAATGCTATAAATCTAGCTAAAAGTTGGTGGAAACAACCTGGCTATGCTACTGCTAAAAAAACATTAGGATACTTTAAATCAAATGTATCTGAAGGTTTGCAAGAAAATATTCAAGAAATAATATCTAGAGCAAATAAAAAACACTATGTAGAAGCTTATGGTACAGAAAGTGTATCTGCTGCATTATATGGTAGAGGGGTTATGGCTCAGGACTTTGCAGCTGGGAGTACTGGTAAGACACCCTGGGATACCTACATGGAAGAAGCCGAGAAAGAATTTAGTACTACAGGTTTTGAAACATTCATGTCTGGTTTTATGATGGGTACATTATCTGGACCTTTAAACGCAGCTTATCCATTTTTAAGTACTCAGTACAATAGAATGTATAACAAAGATGAGTATCAGAAATGGAAAGAGATGAAACTAAAAGCTACTACTGATATAGTTAATAGATTAAATGAAATCTCAGATCCAAAGCAAGGTAATATAAAAAGCATGCTGGATAGCCATATAGTAAATATGGGTACTCAAGATGCAGTATCTACTATACAAAGATATGGTACTAAGAAAGAAGCGCTAGATGCATCTGATGAATCCTTTATTAAAAGCGTTCATACTATGAGAGAATCTAACAGTACAGAAGTATTTATAGACATGTTAGATTCTATGAAAGAGTTAACTGATCAAGAACTTGCAGATGCCGTTGGTTCTATAGAAGTAAAAGATGCACCTAAGTATAGAGAAAGAATTGATAGAGCTATAAATAAAATTAATCAGATAGAAGAAGCATTTAAGGATGCAGAAAAAAGATTTCCGAATCCTGTAGATCTTAGTCAAGCTAAACAGGATGCTGTAACTCCAGAAGAGTTTAAAGCTCAGAAAGCTTTACATGATGCCTGGAACTTATCTGTTTATAACTATGTATTCTTTAATCAGTCATTTAAAGATGCTCAACAAAGAATGAACTCTATTAATCAAGAGTATCTTAAAGATGAAACTTTATCTAATCTTGATTATACTGCTGCTAAAGTTTTGTTTGATCCTCAAATGGCTAGACAACAAGCTGCTATTTTAGCAAAAGAACTAGAAGCTGCTCAAGAATTAGAGTCTCAGTTTCCAGGTGAGAAAGAACAAAAGATTGCTTCTATCAAACGTCAGCAAAAGGCACTTGAAGAATTTATAATGGGCTATGCTGAGTTTGATGTTTTTTATAATAGAGATACAAGAGCGGGTAAGATAATAGAAATATTAAAATCAGAAGGTGTAGAAAATCCTACTGAATATCAAATTGCTAAAAGACTTGATGAAGAGCTTGGGCCATTATCAGATGAAAACAAACAAACAGAAATTATTAGCAAACTTAAAGCTGCCCATGATGAGTATATTAATTCATTAGCTGGTAGAAATATTTCTCCGTTTCAAGAAGATCTTGATAATGCATTTACTCAATTACTTGATTACTATAAGTTAGATCAAGAATCTAGAAGAATGGCTGAGTATATTAATATACTACATGATCCAGGTGCATTTATTGAATTAGTTAGAGAGAATCAAAAAATTGAATTAGAACTTCAGCAAGAGAAAGATGCTCTAAATAGAAAACTAGTTGATGCTGAAATAGATAAGGTAGAATTAAATGCATTATTAAATGATTTGCAAGATAGGAATCTTCAATTAGAAATAGATCAGTTAATTGATTTTATGAAAAATAAAGTAGTTCCAGAGTATTTTGTAGATGCTTTTAATGGATCTAAGTATTATCCAGATACTCCTCAATATAAGGAAGGTCTACGATTAATAATACAAAAACAAGAATTTTCTAAAATAAAAACTTCATCTATTGATCCTGCTACAGGTATAGCAATGACACCTGAAATGCAAGAGAGTGTTCTTGCTGCTAACGAAGCATTTAAAGAATCATCTCTCTTTGAAGATTTAGAAAACGGTCAAAATTATACTAAGAATAAAGAACCATTTACAAGAGTTTCTGCAGCAATTGAAGCTATGGTCGGAGATGGTGGCTATTCTAGTGTAGGTGTAGTTCTTACTGATCCAAATAGTGAGTTCAATCAAGTATTTAATAATGCTACTTTTGATGCAGAGTTAGAGAGATGGGTTCCTGGTAAGTTTGAATTTAATGCAGATAAGATAGATGAATTTATTAATGCTGTTAGAACTCTTGCAAATAGCGCAGAACAATCTAAAAGAAGTTACGGTATAAATGAACAAACTTTAAGTAAGATAAGACAAGAGCTTTTAACTTACTTAAATAATCAAACTCTTGCATCTAAGCAAAGAAGAATAGATGCTTTAAAAGAAAGGTTAAAAACTACAGACGTAAATAATAAAAGTTTATTGCAAGAAGAAATTGATAAGTTAGAACAAACTGAACCTTTAGAAATAAACAAAAATAATTTACAAGGTGTTATAAATGATCTATTGCCTAGAGTTTCTTACCAAGTTGATAGAGATAGAGGTTTAGTTCTTGATGATTTGCTTCGAGACTTCTTTGATCCTCAAACAACTGAGATATCTTATGATGAAAATTTAATAACTAAAGAAGCATTTGATAGTCTGTTTGGTCCTAATGGTTATTTACAACCTCTTAAACAGATGCAAATGAATGGAGATATCTATATATTTTCAAAAGATCTTACACTTGGAGATAATAATTTAGTGGATGCTAACGGTCAGAAGCTAGATAATATAGCTGGAACATTAGATTTATTTATAGTAGATAAAGAGGGTACTGAATACATTGTTGATTTAAAAACAGGTCTAGCAGAGAAGTGGATACCTTATGTAAATCCTAATGATACAAAGCATTATCCTAAGTTTTATAGAAACTCTATACAACAAATGTCTTATGCTAACTTATATTTTAATAAATCAGGTAGAGAAGCAAAGCCTTTGATACTACCTATTGCTGTACAGCAAGATGATACTACTGGTAAAATTTTAACTGCAGGTAGACCTCCAGCTAAAACTTTTGTAGGACAAGAAAGTTTATTTACAACTGAGCCAATGTTTATAGCGGTAGATGATAATATTGCAATTACAAAAGACGGCAATGTATTAACAACAGATATAGTAAATAGTATTGTACCTAGAGCAACTCAACAAGATGGAACTCTAGAAGTAGACGAAGATGGTAATTTAGTAGGATCTAAAAAACCTAGATATCAAGATAGTAAAGTTCCTGTAGGCAGAAAAACGTTTACTGTAATAAATAGTACGGAAGGTACTACAAAAACATATAGAGTTACAGAATATTTAGATGGTAGTGAAGGTAACTTTAAAGAAGTTTTAGAAAATGGCGATTTTACAAATACTAAAGATTTTGGTAAACTTAAATCTTTTAAAGACATAAAAGAAGTTCTAGAAAACAATGAAGACGTATCAGTAGAAATAATAAAAGAGGAAGATTATAAAGCAATAATGAATCCTAAGATGTTTGACAGATTAACTACTGACCAACAGAGAAGAGTTGACTCACAAAGAAATGAGTTTGAAATTTTTGATCGCGATAGAATGGCTAGAAAGAATAAAGCTATTCAAGACATAGTATATGATAAAACATCTAAAGGTTATCCTGCATTAATAACTTCTATGAAGCTTTCTAATGGTAAAGTAAGAAGTTTTGTTAAGCCTCTAATTTTTCAGGATGAATCTGGTCAATATATAGAGGCAAGTGATGATCAATTAAATACTGCCAAGCAAGAAATAATTAAGAAAATTACAGACATTAGTGCTTATGAAAAATCAGACTTTGGTAGAGATAAAAAGATTGCTCAGACATATGATGATTTAACAGGTAGAGTGTTTAGTGCATATATAGGAAAAGTACCCAATGAAGAATGGACATTAGGTGATCCTATAGAAGATAGATATACTGATGTGCCTATGGAAACAGAAGTGATAATAGAAAGTCTATATCTTAATGACGATAATAATTATGTAATTACTGCAGTTAACCTGAGAACAGGTAATGAGTACGATTATACTATAGATTCAGAAGGTGGTGTACTTGAGAAGGTTAATGATGGTAAAATATATAAAACAGAAAGTTTTGAAACTGACAGAATATTTATACCAGAAGATCATGAAGTAAGACTTAGAACTGAAGAGGAAATGAATGCTGAGGTAGAACAAGAATTACCAGAAGGATTTAGATATCTTGAAGATGGTGAAGTTTTACCAGCAGGTAATTATGAAACAAGAATATCTGTAGACGGTAAAAGAACTATTACTAACGCACCTGTTGCAGTTAATAAGATTAATGAAGACACTGTTCTTTTAAGAGATAATCAATTTATATCAGAGGCTGTATTACCTAAAGATATAAAAGGAATGTTTATATATGCAACACCAGGGTCTGGTAAGAGTGTATATATTTCTTCTTTAAATGATGAAAATGTTTATGATGCAGATGATTTATTTGTTGAAGCAATTCAAAACGTAGGGTTTAGACTAAAAAGTCCTAATGAAGCTGTACAAAATTATATAGAAGATTTTTCATTTAGTGATGAAGGTAGAGCAACAGGATATACAAAAGGTAATATAAATGATGTAGTTCTACAAAATATTGATCAAATACTAGCTAGTGGAGGAACGGTATTTACTGGAACATTAAAGTTCATAACTGAAGCAGAGTATGTTATATTAGCTCCTGCAAATCATGAAGGTGTTCTAGAAAAATTCGGTAGTGAAGAACAAATACAAAGTTATAAAGCAAAAGAATCAGATCTACTTGCTGGGGAAATATATGTTGGTAAATCAGAAGCAGTTGATGATGCTAATATGGCTGCTCAAATTAGTAATAGCAATGACACTTTACAGCTTTATAAAAACTTAGAGTCAGTAAAAGACAGTCTTACTGCAGAAGTTTATAGTCAGCTAAAAGAACAGTTAGATGATAAAGCGTCTGTATTATTAGATCCTACAGGTAAAAATATGATAACTACAAATACTATTGTTACCTTTATCAATGATGTACCAAGTCAAAAGATTTCAAGCGGGCAAGATATAAAGATAGTTTCTATAGATGCATTAAAATCAAAAGTTATTGTTAAAAAATCAGGGCCTGGTAATTTTAAAAATATTGCAATGGATTATCAAGATTATTTAAGTGCACTCGATGTTACTTCTACTGAAGAAGTTCCTGAAGGAGTTGATGATGAAACTACATCATATGTTTCTGAAGCATTATCTAATACAGAAAAATTAGATAAGCTAGATAAGAAAGATGATGATTATAATGACTATCTTGATGAGTCTAATGATGAAGATATATTTGGTTGTTAAAATAAAATAAAAATGGCAATAACTTGTAACTTAAACGAAAAAGAGTTTGACTACATCTATGGGATGACAAAAACTTTTATTCAGAATAAAATTGATAATGATCAAGTATTTGACATATCAAGTTATTTAGATTACTTGTATGAAAGAATTAAGAGAGCAGCTAGTAAATCTCCTAATCCTACAGAGAGAGCTGCTACATTATTATCTCAATCTCCCGCAATCATTGAGTCAGTTATAAATAGAAATTTTAACAAGCCTGAATTTGATAAGTACTTCATAGACTTAGCAAAGCTAGCACAACTTAAGCGCAAGTTCTCACAGAAAGATATTGAGATAGCAAATGCAATTCAATACTTTGAGGGAGCAAACAAAGTAGATGTAAGAAACAATAAACGTGCTTTAGAACAATCAAAAAATTCAGTACAGCTTCCAGAGATACCACGTAAGTTTAATTCAGATGAGTCACCAAGACTTGTTTCTAGAACAGTAATGAGTGGTACACTTCCTTCTTTCAAAACAAAGAATCTTAATGGTATAACAGTAGAAGAGCCTGATATAGAAAGGATAGTGATTAACAGAAACTTTTCAAAGATTATTCAAGAAATTAATGTTAATCATGATGCAACTACAGAAGTAATGTATCAAGGTCAAGCTATCATGCTTACTGCTACTAACCTTGCTGATTTCACAAGTTTGCGAAACCCTGTAACAGAAACTAACTTTAATAAATTAGATAGTTCAACAAGAAGGCTTATATCTAAATCAAAAACTTTAGCTTCTCAGGGTAAACTCAGACCAGATGTTACTCCTGTTTCTGGACAAGCTCTTATGGTTATAACAGATCTTCAAGGTAACCCTATATCATTTGATGCTGAAGGAAACATTGTAGAATCTACAGACTCAAGTGGCAAATATGTTTTTCAATTTATGAGAGACATAAAAGAAACAGATGGTAAATTTCAAGTCAAAGATATCTATGGTATTGAAGATAGAATTGCTAGTCCTGAAACTATTGCAGAAGACAGACATAAGATAGATAAAACTAAAACTGTTAATGAACATTACAGTGATATAATGGATGAGCTAAAGCTATACAAGGATATAAGGGATAGAGCTTTAAATAGTCCAGTAAAATTAGATTTGGTTGGAATGACTCCTGGTCTTTCTGCAAATTTAAAAACTAAAGATATTAAGTTATCTAAATTAAAGGATACTAAGATAGTAAATGATGGTACTCTGAGACAAATAACTACGTTAAAAAAACCTTTTGCTGGTTTTGATTCAGGTGCAACTCTAATAAAAGTTAACGGTGAATACTATTTGTTAGATAGAAATAGAATGACAACTGATGTTGCATCTCAACTAAAAGAAGTTTTATTTAGAGACACTGTTGATTTAAAAATAAAGAAGAGTTTTTATGATCAGTTTATACCAGAAGATGGAGGTACTATACTGTCTTATAGTATGCGTAGGCATAAGATAATTCCTGGTAATAATAATATAGTAATACAGTTATTTGATAAAGTTGGTGTAAACGATCCTGAGAAAGTTCCATTAGGTTGGCCAGTTAAAAATGGAAAAATGATTGGCTTAACACGAGAAATCTTAATTGATAAGTCAGGAGTTTATCTTAAGGATAAAGAAGTAACAGATCCGCAAGATCCTTTAAGTGGCTATACAAAACAGAATGAGCTGCAGATTGAAAGTTTAAAAGCAGAATTTGAAGATGCCCTTATAAATACTTATGCACCTCCTAGAGGTGGTAGTACCTTTATGACATATAGTAGAAAAGTAATTAAAAATCCTAGAAGCTTTAGGATTTATGATGTAAATAAAGGTACATTTAGTTTTGGTAACTATATTGACTTTATATTATCTAGACCTTCTATAGTAAAGGTACAGCCTTCACAAAATGATATGTACAATAAACAAATCATTTTCAAAGAACCTAATCAAACTTCTGAAAATATAAAACGTAGTAACGAATCTTTTCAAATTAGTGAAGCTGAAGCTTTGGCTATTCTTAGTAAAGGTATAAGTGATGAGGCTCTAACTGAATTAGTGATGGATGCAGAAATAAGTTATCTTCAAAAAGAATTTGGACAAAAAATGGGTATAGAGATGTTTGAAGGAATACAAGATATACCTGTGCAATATCAAGAGGAACTTGAAAAAATATTAATTGATGTTGTTAGAACATATTCAATTAACAATGATGTTTTATTAGAAACTAAAGATGGAGTAACTCTTATTGCAAATCCAACAAGGTCAGAACAGAAACAAGGCAATGTTTATACCATACAGGAAAACGGTGAGGATGTTGGAGAAGTTATGTTTACTGAAAATACTAAGGGAGAGATTGTTGTTCAGGATGTTGACGTATCTCCTGCGTTTCAGAAAAGAGGTATAGCAACAAAAGCATACCAAGCTGTCAATGAGATGGTAGGGGATAAGAAGGTTGTATCGAGTACAATGTTTGTTGAGGAGGGCGGTGTTAAACCTGGAGAAAAACTTTGGGAAAGCTTAGTTAGAAATAATTTAGCAAAGAAAACAGACACAGGTTTTGAGATGATTAAGGAGCCTTTTGTTCCTGAAGGTATTCCATCTACACAACAAATTATTCAATCAATTGAACCTACTATACAAACAAAAGATAATATAACTTTTGGTACTGCAGGTGCAGTTGGAGAAAATAAAAACCAAGATGCTGTTTATGTAGATACAGAAAATGGACTATATATTTTAGCAGATGGTATGGGAGGAATGAATGCAGTAGTAAGTCAATTTCCTGAACAAGCTTCTTCTGATTTAGTTAATATGCTAAAAGGTACTCCAGTAAAAACTGGAACTGAATTATTATATGAAGAGTTTCAAAAAAATCCAAAGATAACTGCAGAAGAAGTTATGGACTTTTTAGGGTTTGATAAAAATATTCCCACAGCTTATATTGTTACTCAAAGAATAAATAATTTATTATTTGGTTTTCAAGGTGTAAATTATGATAAAAAATCAAATGCAAAAGGTTATAAGTCAGTAACTACAGGTGCAGTCTCAGCAGTAGCAAAAAGAGTAGCTCCAAATAAATATGAAATAGAAAAAGTAGGAGATACTGTATTTTTTGTAGTAGATAAAAACGGTAAAGTAATTCAGTCTCATGGTTTATCTACAAGTGCTAGTGTTGATGAAGCATATTTGTTTTATGTAAGAGACGGTAAACCTCAAATAAATTCGCCTAAAATAGATAAGTTTACAGTAGAACTAAAAGATGGTCAAACATTAGTTCTTGCTACAGACTTTATTGAAACAGAAAAAGCTATAGATGATTTTATCAAAACTGACTTTGGTAAAAATATAGATTTTGAAAAATTTCAAAATGAAAACAAAAATGATGATTCTACCTTTATAGTTATTAAAGAAGAGTCTTTTGTTCCTGATAATATACTGCCTTTACCAAGTGACACAGAAATAACTCCTGAAGCAAATAAAAAACAAGTTGATAATTCTCAAGACTTAGATACAGATAACAGTGATTACAGTGATTTATTTGGTGAGTTTGAAAGATCTGGTAAGTTACCTGAAGATCAAGTTACAAAAGAAGATATTGAAAGAGCTACAGATTTCTGGAAGAACAGTGATACAGGTAAGCTTATTTCTAAGCATGTTTCATTACAAAAAGCTGTTAACTTAGTTAACTCAGATTCATTTGCAAAGTTTATAGTTAGCGGTGCAACTTTAGCAAATCCAGATATAATTGGAACAATAAAAATTAATAAGAATAAAGGAACCATGGTAGATATATACCATGAAGCCTTTCATGCATTTACACAATTATTTTTATCACCTGCTGATAAGAAAGCTTTATATAATGAAGTATTAGAGTTTAAAGATAAAGGTGGCAATCAGCCATACAAAAATATGTCAGCTATACAAATAGAAGAAATGCTGGCAGAGGACTTTAGAACTTACATGAAAAAGTCTTATGTAAAGAAAGGTTCTCCTAAAAGAAATAGCATATTCAGAAGACTACTAAACTTTATTAAGGCTTTATTTGGAAAACTAAAATCTGTAGTTGTTAAAGATATTAAGCTAGATGTTATGTCTGTGCCTACAGTTAACGAACTATTTGTAAATCTCAAATCAGGTAACCCTAAGTTTTTAAATGAGTACAAGGCTAAAGTTTCTAATGCTGAATTCTTTGAGTTAGATAGAGGTATTACTGCTACAGAAAAGGTTGGTAAAGAAGTAAGAAAAAGAACTGTATTAAATAAACAAGACTCTGATCTTATTTCAGAATCAATGGATAGTGTTATATCTCAAATAATTGATGATATATATAATGCTCAGGTAGGAAGTTCCTCAACTCAACAAGTCAGCCCTAATCTTAAAGCTATATCTTTAGGGGCTTTACTAGAACCTAAGTATAGAAAAAGAGTATATGATGATGTTAAACTAAAATTTGAGAAACAATTCCAATCTATAAGTAAAGACTTTCAAAAATCTGTAGGGGGTACTACTCTTACCGATATAATAAACTCAGATGAACCATTTAAAGCTTTAACAGAAGCTTCAGCTGGTAGACTTATGGGTGCAACTCATAAAAAAGGTCCTAAAAAGGGTCAGAAGAAAACTTCAGATAAGTATGTACTTCTTGAATCTCAAATAGATTCTTTTGACAAGCTTATTCCAAATACTAAAGGTGGTAGAAGAACTGCAGGAAGCTCATACTGGGGAATAAAAATAGTTGGTAATTACTATACTGTAGAAGGTTTAACTGATGAGAGAGGTAAGCCTGTAGAAGTAATAGTAGTATCTGATCCAGAAGACATTGCTGTGCAGTATGATAATTATGTTAAAGGAGGTGCATCTTTATTTGATGGCTATCAGTTATATAAAGATAGAGCTCCTGTATTAAATGATGCCCAAAATGTAATGTTTGAGCAGCTAAGAATTTTAAGTGCTGCTTTAAACAACTGGGGTACACTTGGCAGTATAGAAGATAATGTAGCGCCAACAGGTACAATAGCTTATCATATTAAAAACTCTGATTTTGAAATAGGTAAGGCTAAATACTTTATAGCCGATGAAGCAGATTCTGAACTAGCTATTCAAGAAGATGTAGCTGATGCTGAGACACCTGTAGAAACTGAATCAGATGTAGAGTCAGTAGAAGGTGATGTAGAATCAGTAGGTGTAAATCCAGAATTGCTTGATGGTAAAAGAACGTTGCTACAGCTTGCAGAAAAAGAAGTAGTTTATCTTCTTAAAAGTTTACACGAAGTAAAATCAATTGATAAAAAAGGAAATGTTACATATGCTAAAAACAGATTAGGGTTTAGACAAAGAGCTAATTTCTTAAAAACTTGGAATCTTGTTTCCAAAACAATTTTTGGAATACAAGATAGACAAGAAGCTTATGATCTGTTAAAGCAAGAGTCAGAGACTTATACTGTATTAAAACAATTAATAGATAATAAGTTACCTGCACCAAAAGGTCTTACTAATCATATTGCTCTTGGTCTGAGTGCTGCGTTCTGGCATACATTTGCTAAACCTTCTGCAGAGTATAGACAGCTAACTATCAAAAACGAAGAACTTGCAGATGGTACATCCAAATTTATTTTTTATATAGAAGACTCTTCTCCAGCTGTAAACTCTGTTATACTAAAGTTTGAAGCAGAATTTAAATCAGCATCTAGTCCTTTTGTAACTCTTACTGAAGAAGAACAAGCTGCTGTATTAGATCTCCAAAAGTTAAATTCAATATTTAATAGTAACGGGGATATTGTAAAAGGAAAAAGAAAAGAATTTTTACAAGCATTAGGAATTAAATTAGATAATACTGATAAGCTAAATAAAGAAATTGAATCTATTCAAAGTGATGAAGCTGTAAGAGAGCTTGCTGGATTTGTAAAAAATCTTTATGATATAGAAATGAGTCCTTTGTCTACACAGGAAAACTTATCTTCTGAAGAAAAGACTTTACTATTACAGTTTAAAACTAATCCGATTAGATTTTTAAACAATAAAGAT
>Ga0098074_1000742_pt1 | contig 19668 bp, 31 predicted proteins | sample 32_taG_FD_75064 | JGI IMG/M metagenome (GOLD analysis project Ga0098074, IMG submission 75064) | Marine viral communities from the Gulf of Mexico - 32_GoM_OMZ_CsCl metaG | ecosystem: Environmental > Aquatic > Marine > Oceanic | place: Atlantic Ocean: Gulf of Mexico | collected 2015-07-12
AGCTTTCTCCCCCTCCTGGGGGGCCGTGGGGTACCCTGGGGCGATGGGGTACGACCACCGCCATCGCCGGGCCCGGGCCGAGCTGCTTGCTGACCGGCCGGTGTGCGTTTGGTGTCGTGGCGCTGTGGCGACCGAGGCCGATCATGTTCCGCCGCTGGCGTCGTTCCCGCCTGGCGAGTGGGTCGGGCAGTACGTCCCGAGCTGCGGGCCGTGCAATGCTTCCCGTGGTGGCCGGCTTGCTGCGCAACGCAAAAAGCCGAAACCTGTGACCTCGAGGAAATGGTGAGATGGGCCGACACCGTAAAGCCGTCGAAACGTACCTGGAGACTGCCGAGGGCGACCCGGTGACGGTCGAAACGTGCCGAGGGTTGGCTGATCGTTGGGATGCGATCGAGGCCAGCGCTGACAATTCTGGGGCCGGCCAGATCCCGCAGATTGCCGCTGTTTTGCTTCAATCCTGCAAGGATCTGTCGATTCCGCATGAGGATGCTCTGGCTTCGCTTGAGAACGCCTTGAAGGCCATATGACGGCCATCGCACGCCAGTCCGTGCTGTTCGGCGAGGAACAGGCCAAAGCGACAAGCGACGACGTCTACACGCCTCGCTGGATCTTCGACCAGCTCGGCCTCACGTTTGATCTTGACGTCGCTGCACCGCCTGGCGGCATCCCATACATTCCGGCTGACAGACATTTCACGCAAGCCGACGACGGCCTTGCGCAGCCGTGGCACGGCCGGGTTTGGATGAATCCGCCGTATTCGGCCTGCACGCCCTGGGTTCACCGATGGCTTGAGCACGGCAACGGTGTAGCGCTACTTCCATGCGCAAAATCACGCTGGTTCTGGACTTTGTGGAAAGAAGCCGACGCAATACACGTCCCTGACGCTTTCGAATTCGCAAACGGCGTCAGGGTTAGCTACCCGGTGCTGCTTGCCGCAATGGGAACCGACAACGTCAAAGCGCTTTCAAGATTGGGCCGAACCCGATGAGCTACCCGGCAGCCTTACACGCCACACCCGCGAGCGATTCACCGAGCAGAGGGCACTATCTCGCTCAGGTCGCTGAGCTTATGGGGCTCGATTTGTTCGGCTGGCAGCGGCAGGTCGCTGACGTGGCCCTCGAGGTCGACGAAGCCGGCCGATACAAACGCCGCACGGTAGGCCTGTCAGTTGGCCGGCAGAACGGCAAAACAGCGCTGTTGTCGGCCCGTATCGGCCTCGAGCTGCTCGCTGGCGGTCATGTGGCCTACACCGCCCAGGACCGAGGGGGCGCACGCCTCAAGTTCCAAGAAACTGTCGAAATGCTGCGGCCCGGCCTCGGCTCACGCTTCCAACAGCTCCGGCTCGCAAACGGCAGCGAATGTCTGACGATGACGAACGGCGCATCGTTCCGAGTCGTCACCCCCTCAAAAGACGGCGCTCGAGGCTTGTCGCTTGACCTAGTCGTTATCGACGAAGCCCTGGCCCATCCGCTTGAGCTTGTCGGTGCACTCGGTCCGACAATGTCCACCAGGCCGTCGTCGCAAATGTGGCTTGCCTCAAACGCCGGCACAAGCCAGTCGCAGCTGCTGCGCCACTACCGTGACCTCGGCCGGGCTGGTGACTCGCCCTCTTTGGCCTGGTTCGAATGGGCCGCAGCCGACGACGCCGACCCTGACGACCCTGAAACGTGGCTGGCAGCGATTCCGACGCTTGCCGAGGAAAAAGGCGTCACGATGGCCGCCGTCGAAGATTTCCATGGCACCATGACAACCGAGCTGTTCGACCGAGAAATCCTGAACCGGTGGCCGCTTGAGGCCGGCGATTACGCGCTCGACCTGGCCGTGTTCGCACAGCTCGAAGAGCACGACCTGCCACACGGCGAAAAGCTCGCCCTCGGTGTCGACGTCAGCCCGATGCGAGACTGGTCCACAATCGCTATCGCCTCGCAGACCGGCGACCGGTACTTGACCGAGATTGTCGACCATCGGCCTGGTGTCGGTTGGGTGCCGGCACGCCTCGCCGAGCTTGCACAGCGTTGGGGCGCAACAATTGTCATCGACGCCGGGGCTGCTGCTGGGTCGCTGCTACCACACCTGCAGCACCTCAACACGCTCGAGGTCGGTGCCCGTGACTACTGCGCCAGCTGCGCCACCATGCATGACGCCATTGTTGACGGCAAACTCGCCCACCTCGGCGACTCAATCCTGACTGACGCTGTGGCCTCGGCGACACGCCGCCGGCTCGGTGACCGTTGGGCGTGGAAGCGCACGAGCGAGGAAAGCCCTATCACGCCGCTGGTGGCTGCTAGCCTTGCGCTATGGGGCGCAATCTCAGTCGCGCCGAAACCGACCCCGCAGGTGTTCTGATGTATCACGCCGCCCTACAGCTCGCCGGCATCCTGCTAGCGCTCACTGCTGTGCTCATCGAGTTCGGACTGTGGCCGGCGGTATTCGCCACCGGCATCGCCGTCGTCATCGTGTCCGCTGCCCTTGAGGCTGGTGAAGCGTGATCGGCGACCTGATCCGCAGAAACGTCGAAACGAGGGCAACGACCATCGAGCTGCCCGCCCGCAGCATTACCTCGCAAACGCTGTTCGGCCCCATGTCGGTGACTCGAGACACGCTGCTCAGCGACGTCGTGGCGAATCGGTGCGTAGCGCTCATCTCTGACCAGATCGGCTCGCTGCCAGTTCACGCCGAGCGCAACGGCGAAATGGTCGAAACGCCGGCGCTGCTGTCCGCTCCTGAAGTCGACCGCACCCGCTCCGAGTTCATCGCAGCCCTGACCACGTCGCTGCTCATCAACGGCAACGCCTACCTGCTCGCCGGCAACCGCAACAGCCTCGGCTTCGTGCAAAACGTCGTACTGCTCGACCCCGAAGCCATCCAGGTGTTCATGCTCGACGGCCGGCCGCAATACCGCACGGCCCGAGGCGCGCTAAATCCCGAGGACGTCCTGCACATCCGCAACTTTACGCTGCCTGGTCACGTCGTCGGCTACGGCCCGCTCGACTACAACCGGCAAAGCATCGCCCAGACGCTCGCAGCCGACCAGTACGCCGCACAAGCGTTTACGACCGGCGCGCTGCCCGACGGCGTGCTCCACAGCGAGAACGAGATCACAAGCGAGCAAGCCCAGGACCTCAAAGCGGCGTGGATCGCCGGCAACGGCGGCCGGCAACGAGGCCCAGCCGTGCTGTCAGGCGGCGTCAAGTACCAGCCGCTCGAGTTCTCATCGGTCGACATGGAGCTGCTCGACAGCCGCCGCTACAACGCCGAACAAATGTGCACCCTGTTCGGTGTCCCGCCGCACCTCGTCGGCGTGCCCTCGCAAGACAGCAAGACCTACAGCAACGTGCAGCAAGACTCGCAGTTCTTTGTCCGCTTCACGCTGCGGCCCCTGGCAATCAAGATTGAGGAATCGCTGTCGACGTTGCTGCCTCGAGGTCAGCGAGCCGTGTTCAACTTCGACGCCGTGCTCCGAGCAGACACACAAACACGCTACGACGCGTATGAGACAGCGCTGCGAGCCGGCTTTATGACAATCGACGAGGTCCGAGCTTTGGAGGGATTGTGACCGAGATCGAAACACGCACCATCACGTTCGACGGCATTGAGACACGCACCGACGACGACGGCTACCGCCACCTGGTCGGAGTAGTCATCCCCTGGGATGGCGAGTACCGCATGCCGAACGGCCTTACCGAATCTTTCGAGCGTGGCGCATTCACCAAAACGCTGCGAGAACGTGGCGACCGGATCCCGCTCTATCAGCAGCACGAATCACGGTCCACCCTGCCAGTCGGCACCTCAGTCGGCTGGGAGAACACGAACGACGGCCTCATCGCTGACTTCCGCATGGCCCGCACCGAACGAGCTGCCGAGGTGCTGTCGCTGGCCGATGACGGCATGGTCACCGGCCTTTCGGTCGGCTTTATCCCGGTGCGCTCCCGCACCGAGACACGAGGCACCGGGCAGCACGTCGTCCGAGTTGAGGCCCGCATGGACCACGTCGGTTTCGTAGCGCAGCCAGCCTACGACGGCGCACGAGTGCTCGCTGTGCGTCACTTCGACGCCGATGACCCCGAGATCGCACCGAGGCTAGCCCGCTGGCGAGGCGCGTTCGCATGACAATGAAGTCCGAGCAGCTCACCGTCGGCCTTACCGCTGTGCGCATCCTTGACGACGAAAACACAAACCGTCACGTTTACTTTCACGACGACAGCAGCCACCCGGTCTATCTCGGCGGCTCAAACGTCACGACCAGCAACGGCCTTGAAGTGCCCAAAAACACGCTGTTTGAAATCTTTATTCCGGCTAATGAGGAACTGTGGGCCGTGTCCGGCAACGCCGACCAAACCGTCAGCATCCTTTACCAGACCGACTGACCTGATAGATTTACCCGAAACCCACGTTGCGCCGCTGGAAGCGCCGCCCGCCAGCTACGGGCACCCTGCCAGCACCCGACACCACACCCCAACCAAGAAAGGCGCAACCGTGCGTTTGCTTGACCAGCTCGTCGAAGAACGAGCAGAACTCAGCGAAACCGTCGACGGCATCCTGACCCGTGCAGCCGACGAATCCCGTGACCTGACCGAAGCCGAGGACAAGAACCTCGCCGATCTCAAGGCCCGTGCCGATGCCCTCGACGAGCGCATCACCGAGCTTCGTGCCATCCAGGTGCAGAACCTCGAAGCGGCGAAGCTTCGTGCCGAGGTTGCTGCGACCGACGAACCCGAGTCGCGTGCGGCCGCTGGCATCGTCAACGTCACCAGCGAACCCCTCACCTACTCCGAAAACCGCTCCCACAGCTTCTTCTCGGACATGTACCACGCGCAGGCGTACGGCGACCGTGACGCCCAGGCCCGCCTCGAGCGCCACCGTGACGAGATGGCAGTTGAGCACCGTGACGGCACCTCGGCGAACTACGCCGGCCTCGTCGTCCCGCAGTACCTGACGCAGCTCGCCGCCGAGCTTGCCCGTGCGGGCCGACCGTTTGCTGACCAGTGCACCTCGCTGCCCTTGCCAGCCGACGGGCTTACGATTTCGGTGTCGCGCGTTACAACGGGGTCCTCGGCAGCGGTCCAAGCTGCGGAAAACGACGCTGTTTCGGAAACCGACATTGACGACACGCTGCTCACCGCCGACGTGCGCACGATCGCTGCCGGCCAGCAGCTCAGCCGCCAGGCGATCGAGCGTGGCACCGGCGTCGACGCCCTCGTGGCGGCCGACATGCTTGGCGCAATGGCGACCACCCTCGACAACCAGCTGCTCAACGGCTCCGGCTCGTCCGGCCAGCTGCTCGGCTTGACCAACGTGTCCGGCGTCAACGCAATCACCTACACGGATGCGTCGCCGACCGCTGCCGAGCTGTACAGCAAGATTGTCGACGGCATCCAGCAGGTCAACAGCAACCGGTACGCCGGTGCCGACCTCATCGTCATGCATCCCCGCCGCCTCGCTTTCATGCAGGCCGGGACCGACTCCAGCAACCGCCCGCTGGTGGTGCCCTCGCAGAACGTCCCGCAGAACGCCATGGGCGTCGGACCGGTCGCCGGCTACGGCAACACCGGTGCGTCGATCGCTGGCCTTCCCGTCGTGACCGATGCGAACGTCATCACCAACGGCGGCGCAGGCACCAACGAGGATGAGATTTACATCGTCCGCCGTGCCGACATGCTGCTGTTCGAGGACGCCGGTGCGCCGGCCCTCGTCCGCATGGATCAAACGGCATCGTTGAACTTGACGGTGACCATGGTGGCGTACCAGTACGCCAGCTTCATGCCCGGCCGTTACCCCGCGAGCATTTCCGTGATCTCGGGCACCGGCCTCGTGACCCCGACCTTCTGATAGGTCACCCACATCGTCGGTCGGGTCGGTACCAGTCCCGGCCCGGCCGACACCCCTACCCTCAAGGAGTTCGCCATGTCTGACGCCCTTTGGCAGAAGCAGGCCGCCAGCCGTGTTGAGAAGCCCGCAGCGGCTCCCGCAAAGGCACCGGCCAAGAAGGCCACCAAGAAGGCCAAGAAGGCGTAACGATGGCGTACACGTCGCTCAGCGTGCTCAAGGACTACCTCGGCATCCCGAGCGGCACCACGTCCGAAGACACGCCGTTGAACGCCGCCATCGCAGCGGCGCAGGACCTGGTCGACGGGTACTGCAACACGACGTTCGAGACGGTCACCGAAGCGCGTGTGTACCGTGCCGACGATCCGCATGTGTTGCTCGTCGACCAGTTCCACACCCTCACCGGCCTCGTCGTCAAAACCGACACCTCGAACGACGGTACCTACGACACGACGCTCACCATCACGACCGACTTTGTCGTCCAGCCGTTCAACAAACCGCCGTTCACGTCCCTGCTCAACGTGTCCGGCGACTGGCCCCGCTACGAGTCTGGCCGGCCAGCCGTGCAAGTAACAGCCGCTTACGGCGACCAGAACGCCGCAGCAGTCCCGTACGCCGTGCAGCAGGCCGCCCTGATCCTCGCCGCACGCCTGTACCAGCGCAAAGCGTCCCCGCTCGGCATCATGACCGGCTTTGCCGACTACGGCATCGCCCGCATCAGTCGCCAGGACCCCGACGTCGCCGCCCTGCTCCAGCAATACAAGCGGCTCGCGACCGCCTAATGGCCGACTACACCGCCATCCGTGACGGCCTCGCCACACAGCTTGAGACTGTGCCGACGTTCCTGACCGTGCACGCCACCGTCCCAAACCGCATCGTCGCACCGGCCGCCGTGGTCGTTCCTGGCCGCCCCGTCGCCACCTACCACGACAGCATGATCGGCAGCGGCGGCAGCCTCACCGTGTTCAACTTCGAGCTGGTCTGCGCAGTGCAGTCAATGGCCGAAGAGTTCGCCCAGGACGCCCTCGACGACCTGATCAGCGGCACCAGCAGCGTGCCGGCAGCGATCGAGGCCGACCCGACCCTCGGCGGCGCAGCAACCACCTGCCAGGTTCGCCAGGCCGTCGACTACGGCGTGGTAGCCTTTGCAGACACCGAGTTTATCGGTGCCCGCTTCCTAGTAGAGGTGTATGCGCGATGACTAGCTACACAGTGACGTCACACAAGCTCGTCGGCTATGAGCACGGCGACACCGTGACTGACGACGACCTCGAGGGCGCAAACGTGCCCGCATTGATCGCAGCAGGCCACCTGGCCGAAGCGAAACCGAAAAACAGCCGCAAGGCCAACCCAGAAAGTGAGGCCAACTGACATGGCCGTCTTCCTTCAGAACGATGTCGTCGTGTCGGTAAACAGCGTCGACCTCTCCGATCATGTTGCCAGCATTACCTGGACCGAAACCGCAGACGAGCTCGAGACAACCGCTATGGGTGACAACAACCGCACCCGCATCGGTGGCCTCAAGGACGGCAGCGTTAGCATCGAGTTTCACCAGGACTTCGCAGCAAGCGAAACGTACATCACGCTCTACTCGCTGCTCGGCAACACCACCACGGTCGAGATGACGCCCACTAGCGCATCGGTGTCTGCGACGAACCCGAAGCACTCGGCCTCGGCGCTTGTCACCGAGCTGCCCATCATTGACGGCAGCGTGTCCGACCTCGCCACCATCTCGGTGACTTGGCCGCTGTCCGGCGCTGTGACGGTCGCAACGAGCTGACATGCTTGACCTCTCCATCTCAACTCGACTGGCCGACGAGAAGGAGCCAGTCACAAGCAAACCCACAATGGGCACACTGCTCCAACTGGAGCGGTTCTTCAACCTGCCAAGCGCCATCGAGGCGTTGCAGCAAACGAAAATCGAGCATGTGGCGTGGCTGGCGTGGGAATCACGCCGGCACGCCGGGCTCGTGGTGCCGACCTGGGAAAAGTTCCGAGACACGCTGGTCGACATCGAGTTCGACAGCGACAACGACACCCCTTTAGCCGAAGGGGAACCGCCTACGGCATAGCATCGTTGGCACTCGCTACCGGGCAGCCGATCAGCGAGCTTGAGAACGCTTCCCCGGCCGTCATTCGTGCGTTGCAGGCGATACTGAAAGAGCGTCAGCAGGCGCAAGAGAAAGCAGCACGGAGGCGCTGACAATGGCCGTACAGACATTCAGCTACGACCTCGGCGACTACCGAGGCTCAAAAGTGTCTGATCGAGGCGGCCGCAACCGTCACGCCTCAATGCGAGCAGGCAGCCTCGTCGAAGTCCGAGGGCTGCGCGAGCTGCGGCGCGACTTCCGCAAAGCCGGCAACGACATGTCGGAACTCAAAGACCTGCACCGATACATCGCCGACGACGTCGCCGGCACAGCCAAAACCAAAGTCCCGGTGCGTAGCGGCCGGCTGCGCAACTCGATTCGAGGGTCAGGCACGCAAACAGCTGCTCGAGTTCGGGCCGGCAACAACCGCAAAAGCGGCCCGACATCGGTGCCCTACGCTGCTCCGATTCACTTTGGCTGGGGCAGGCGTGGCATCAAGCCGCAGCCGTTCTTGTATGAAGCGCTTGATGATCGCCGCCAGGAAGTTATCGACCGGTACAACGACGAGATCGACAGCATCATCCGCAAGGTGTTCTAGGATCACAACATGGCAGCAGGTTCGAGCGTCATCAATGTGGCCATCCTTGGCGACGCTAAGCAGTTCAAGCGTGCTGTCGGTGAGGCAGGCGACAAGCTGGGCAAGTTCAGCGCCAAAGTCGGCAACGTTTCGGCAAACGTCGTTAAAGGCTTTGGTGTTATGGGCGCTGCGGCCGGCGGCCTGGCCGTCGTTGTCGGCAAACAACTGTTTGACGTCGGCGAAGAGCTGACCGCCCTCGACCAGAAGATCGGCACCGTATTCTCCGGCGACTCGCTCGAAACTGTGACAGGCTGGGCCGACGAGGTCGCTGCCCGCATGGGCCTCACAGCAACCCAGGCAGCCGGCCTCGCTGCTAACGCCGGCGACCTGCTCAAGCCGATGGGGTTCACGGCCGACGAAGCCGCCAACATGTCAACCGAGATCATCGGCCTTGCCGGTGCGTTGTCGGAATGGTCCGGCGGCCAGCGTTCGGTCGAAGAAACCGCCGAGATTCTGTCAAAGGCGCTGCTCGGCGAACGTGACTCGCTCAAGTCGCTCGGTATCTCGATCAATCAGGCCGAGGTCGACCAGCGTGCCCTGACCATCGCACAAGAGCAAGGCCGTGACGCCATCACTGCCCAGGACAAAGCGCTTGCAACGCAGGCGCTAATCCTCGAGAAGTCCACCGACGCGCAGGAAGCGTTCGCTGCCGGCGGCAACAAACTAACCGCAGCCCAAAACCGGCTGCGAGCAGCGTTCGGCGAACTGCAGGAGCGCCTCGCCCGCAAACTGCTGCCGCTGTTCGCTAAAGCCGCCGACATCGTTGTTGAGCTGATCGAAGTGTTTGAGGACGACGGCCTGGGCGGTGTCATCTCAAACGTGTCGCAACGCATGAAGGACGCATGGCCGATGATCCGCATGCAGCTGGGCGTGTGGGCTCGAGGGTTCGTGGACTGGATCAGGCAGGTCGGGCCGCCGTTCCTGGCCGCCCTCGGCAGCCTGCTCGTTGCTTTCGGCAAATGGTTCATCGACGACGCCCTGCCCGTCATCATCGACAAGCTCGGACAGTGGGCGAACGCCTTTATCGACTGGATCGGGCCGCTCATCCCGCCGTTCTTCCGCCGGCTCGGCGAACTGATTGCAGACTTTGCGAACTGGTTTATCGACGACGGGCTGCCGATGATCGTGGAGAACCTCGCCAGGTGGGCACGAGCGTTCCTCGAGTGGGTCGGACCGCTAATCCCGCCGCTGCTGCGCGAGCTCGGCAACCTGCTCGTCGACATCGGCTTTTGGATGTTGACCGACGCCCTGCCAAAACTGATGGGCTACCTGGCGGAGTGGGCCGTAGCGCTCGTCGAGTGGATCATCGACGTCACGCCGGACGTGCTGCGCGAGCTTGGCAATCTGCTGGTCAGCCTCGGCGTCACGCTTTACAACGGCGCAGTCGACCTCGGCAAAGACCTCGTCGACGCGATTGTTGATGGCATCGAGGCATCGCCCGGCAAAATCGGCAACGCTCTCAAATCGCTGCTCCCATCCGCTTTTCAGTTTGTCGCAGGGCTGCGTGGCTTTGCGCCAGGTCGAGCTGCTGGCGGGCCGGTCAGCCTCGGCAGCGCCCCGTACATCGTCGGCGAAAACGGCCCCGAACTGTTCGTGCCAACCGGTGCCGGCACGATCATGAACAACAACCGGCTCGGCATGATGGGCGGCGGCGGCGGCGACATCAACGTCACCGTAAACATGCCAGCCGGCAGCAACGGCGACGACGTCGTGCGAGCCCTGCAGGACTACGTCCGCCGGCGTGGATCGATCCCGGTCCCGGTCGGGTCGGCCAGGTACTGATGGCACAGAACACGACGTGGGCCGTGAACGTAGGCCGGTACAGCGGCGCGTCGCTGTCCCTGACCGACCACGCCTCACGCACCCTCGGCCTGTCAATCGACCAGCAATGCGACCCCGGCCAGCTCGGCACCGGCCGAGCCAGCGTCACCCTCGACAACAGCGACGGCGCGCTCACGCCCGGCGGCTCAGGCACCTACGCCAACGTCGACTGGCTCACCTCGGGCCTGTTCCTCGAGGCCACTGTCGACAGCGTCACCAAACCCGTGTTTCACGGCGTCATCACAGACTTTGCGATGACCGACGACGGCAACGGCAACAGCGCCGTCACCCTCACCGCCCTCGACGTGTTCCAAGTCGTCGGCCGGCAAGAAACCCAGACGTTCTCGCTCGTCGGCACCAACACGGCATACCAGCTGTACCACATGACCAACCCAGGCTTCGGCCGCTGCCAGGTCCCGACGCTCGGCCTGTCATCGATGCGCGCCTACTGGCATGAGCTGAACGACTCGGCGAACGACGTGCCGCACGACCTGCCCTCGGCGACCTACAACCTCGGCGACGTCATCAACAACAGCGTCATGCCAAACGAGCAAACCGTCGCGTTCCCGACAATCCTCGACACCGACGGCACCTACTTTGCCGCTGACGCATGGACCGGGTTTACCGTCGACGGCCTTGCTCGAGCCGGCGTGCTCGCGACCGGCGACGTGTTCGTGTTCACCGAAAACGACCCGATGCCAACCGGGCAGCTGCCTTTCCGGTCGCTGGTCCGTGACTTCCACGTCGACCTCATCACGAACGCTGCAAACATCACAGCGCTCAACGGCGGCACCGCCCAAACGTACAGCGACACCGATTCGCAGGAACGCTACGGGACTCGTAACCGCATTTATCAAACGTCGTCGGTCGATGACGCCCAGGCGCTCAGAACGGCGCAGCTGTGGGTCAACCGCTACTCATACGACGAAACTTTCGACATGACAGCGGCGGCGTTGCAGGTAAGCGACAGCATGGTGCGCAGCCGCAACGGCGACGTGGCGAAGTGGCGTGCCCTGCTCGACGTCACCGTCGGCTGGTGGAACACGGCTAGTGTGACGTACACGCCAACCGGCGGCAGCTCCCGCACCGACGAAGTGCTCATCGCCGGCCGCACCATCGACGCCACACCGGCCGACACCACCGTCACGCTCAAGCTACGCCCGCAGGCGATCTACCTCGCTTTTATCCTCGACGACACAGAGCGCGGCGTGCTCGACCTCAACAAACTAGGATGAGCCTATGACCTACCCTTTTGTCGCCGGCGAGACTTTGACAGCGGCAGCCATGAACACCATCGGCCTGTTCTACGTCAAAACGCAGACGATTAGCGGCACGCCGAGCAGCGTCACGATCACCAGCGCTTTCTCGTCTGACTTCGACAACTATCGCATCATCGGCCACAATCTCGTCACCAGCGGTGCCGGCAATGATATCGAGATGGAGCTGGGCAACGGCGGTAGCCATACCAGCGGTTATTACGGCAATACGACAAAGTTTGCGTACAACGTGTCTGGCGTCGTGCACGCCAATATTCAGAACACAGGCCCAATGCCGATTGCGATCGACAATACTGCGATTCAAGGTCCAGGCATTGACGTGACGCTGTACGGCCCGCAGCAAGCAGGTTTCACGTCGTGGCAACAGAAAGGCGCGAGTATTCGAGCGTACGACGTGAACGGCTGGTACAACGTCGGCACGCAGTTCACATCGGTCACGTTTGAGTGCACAGTCGGCAACTGGACCGGTGGCGAGTTTCGAGTGTATGGAATTGTTGATGGCTGATTGGACCCGTGAAGAACTAGAAGCGCTGACACCGTTCGACAGCGCCACGCGCCAAGTCGGCGACGACCTCGTGCCGATGACACGCGAGGACTACGACGCGTGGATCGCTCGAGCTGTCGGCCGGCCAAAAACTGACGACGAACTGTAGGCGCAGCGATGCGCGCCGCCCTGCTGGCACGCCGCACCAGCCGAACCCTGCTCGCAGCCACCTACCTGCTCGCATTCTTTGCACCCTCGCAAGCGCTCAGCGTCCCTGCCACCGTCGCCCTGTCAGCAGACACGCCCTACGTCGACTACAGCGTGACGCTCGACGGCGAAACGCTGTTTTACGTCACCGCCTCGTCAGGCCGAGACTGCGCCGGCTGGTCGTTTGCTGACCATGTAGATCCGTATTTAATCCTTTACAGCGACACCGGCGAGGTCGCCCGTGACGACGACGGCAACTTCAACGAGGTCGGCGACTGCTACTCGTCGAAGCTCAACCTGACACCTGCTGCCGGCAGCTACACGCTGCGCGTGACCTCGTACCAGCACGAGACAAACATGACGGTGCCGACTGGGTCGGTGACGCTGGGATGGTCGCAGGACGGCTACCAGCCGCCTACAACGACGACGACAACGACCACCACGTCAACGACCACAACAAGCACCACGACGACCACGTCAGCACCGCCGCCAGAGCCACCCAGCACAACGACCTCAACAACGACAACAACAACAGCGGCCCCCTCGACGACAACGAGCACCACCAGCACTACCACAAGCACCACGAGCACGACCACAACGACGACCGAGGCACCGCCATCTACCACTACGACGAGCATTACGACGACTACGACGGCCCCGCCCACAACGACCTCGAGCACGACGCTGCCGCCACCGCCGACCACGCTCCCACCGACAACGACGACCAGGCCGCCAGCGACTACCACCTCAAGCACCACGACCTCGACGACAAGCACCACCAGCACAACGTCAACGACCACAACGACGTCAGCGCCGCCCACAACGTCCACAGCGGCCCCGACGACGACTCAGGCCCCACCGACGACAACTGAGCCACCGAGGCTCGCACAGGCGCTCACAGTCGCTGCGGCGATCCCTGACGAGGCCTTAGCCGCCGCCGTCGTTGAGGTAATCGCCGCCGAACCTGACGAAATCGCTGTCGAGGACGTGAAAGAACTGGTCGAACAACCTGCCTTCGACGATCTTGAGCCGGTGCAGCTCGCTGCTGTCGCCGCAGCAATCAACGACGCACCGGTAGAAGCCAAAGAAGTGTTCGAGGACGCCGCAGCCGATGACATGTTCTCGCCAGCACTCGCCGACTACACTCGCAGCGACAGCCGCATCAGCCAGGAAGACCGGCGCACCGTCGTCGCCGTGACTGCTGCTGGCGCTGTGCTCGCCGTCCCCAGATCCGTAACCCCAATATCGTCCACGACTGGTTCACCTGCCAGGAGAAACCAGACGTGAGATACGTTCGAGAACTGTTTGCCCTTGGTTTTACGATTGGCGGCGTCGGCCTGGTGCTCATCACGCTTGCACCGGGCTCGTCGACGTTTCGCTACGCCGTATGGATCGCCGTCGCCTCGCTTGTCGCCCATATGGTCGCTGTCGCCCTTGACCGACCTGACGACGACTAGGCTTGTTGCCATGTTCAGCTCACTCAACTTCAAAGACTCGGCCGAGCGTGCGGTCGCTGCGTTCTGCCAGACGCTGCTCGCCCTGGTCGGCACCGACGGGGCCGGCATGCTTGAGGTAGGCATTGGTGACGCCCTGCAGGCCTCGGCCGTCGCTGGCGTCCTGTCGATCGTCAAGTCCTACGCAGCCATCAAGGGACCGATCGGTGGCGCTAATCCGTCAATGACAAACCTCGACGAAACGCCGTGAGCAAGATTCCGGTCACGTCGAGCCGAGTCAAGATCGACGGCCTACACCCTCGTTTCATCGCACGCCTCGAGGCTTTTTTTGCTGATCCTCGCATCGCAAACCGTGTCGCTGTCGTGTCCGGCGTCCGTTCCTACGCCCAGCAGAAATACCTCTATGACGGGTACAAGGCTCGCAAACGAGGGTTCAACCTCGCTGCGAACCCTGACCGCAAGCTCAGCAACGGCTTCCAAGGCAGCTACCACATGGCGCAGCCAGCGTTTGAGGGATTCGGCTACGCCGTCGACTTTCGCATCACCGGCAAAGGCATTACGACCGGCGAAGTTAAGAAGATCGCAGCCGAGTACGGCATGCACGCGCCTGTCCGCTCGGAGTGGTGGCATCACACGCCAGGCAGCGTCAAAGGCTCGAAGTTCGAATGGCTGCCTTACGACGCCTCAGCCGAACCACCATCGCCGGACCCGAAAGACGTGCTCGCCGAGGTCGCAAAGTTCGTCGAAGCATGCAAAGACACCGTGCTGCGCCGTGGCGACCGAGGCGCTGTCGTCGAGTTCCTGCAAACACAGCTCGACAAAGACGGCCACCGGCTCACCCGTCAAGGCAAGCCCGGTGCCGGCATCGACGGGCATTTCGGCAAGATGACCGACCAGGCCGTGCGCCAGTTCCAGCGCGACGAAGGCCTCGCCGTTGACGGCATCGTCGGACCGGTCACCTGGGATACTCTCATGGACTGATCCTTGCAAAGTTCTCCACAATGTGATGGGATAACACTCGCCCACACCGGGCACAGACTGGAGAAACATGCAAACTCGCATCGCTGACGCTGTCACCGTCGCCGTGTTCATACTGGCCGGCGTGCTCGCCGCTTACATGCTTGTCGACGTCGCCCTCGACCCGGCGGCCTGCTTTGGGAGCTGCTCATGACCGACCAGCTCGCACAGCTCGCTAAACCTTTTCCGCAGTCCCTGATTCAGAAGAACCCAACCGGGTTCGGTTCATACGTCAAACACAGCGTGGTTGTCGAAAAGCTGCTGGCTGTCGTCGGCCCGTTCGATTTTCGCATAGTGCGGGAGATTCGTGACGCTGACAGCGGCCACATCTGTGGCGTAATCGCCGAGCTGACCGTCGAGATCGACGGCCGCACAACGACGGTGCAGGACGCCGGCGACTGTGAACGGCCCGAGAACTGGCCGCACGACGGCGCACGCATGAAGGACGCAATAAGTGACTCGCTGAAGCGATGCGCCGCCCGCTGTGGGGTCGGCACGCATTTGTGGTCGGCTGACCAGTTTCGGCTGGACCGTGCCCTCATGCGAAAGGACGCTGAATCGTGAGCTATTGCTTGAACTGCGGCTACGACAGCGGGAATCACTACACCTGGTGCGACGAATACGTCCCACGAGTCGTGTATCACAACACCACGCCGAGAGCCCGCAACACGGACCCTGAAACTTCACACCAAGCGGCGCAGAAATTGCTGCGCAATTCGGTGACACAGCTGCAGTTTGCTGTTGGCATTGCCCTTGAGAACGAAGGCCCGATGACTGACGAGCAACTGTGCCAGCACCTCGCCGAGACCCACACCGATCTCGTCACGGTGTCTGGCGTGCGCACACGTCGCAGCGAGCTTGTCAACATGGGGTTCGTTTACGACACCGGCGAACGCCGACCGACGGTTACGGGCCGCCAAGCAATTGTGTGGGGACTGCGGAAATGAAAAAAACGCTCGGCATCAACGTCTGGCCGGCGCACGACTTGGACCCCGAGTTCATGGTGTACGAACTCGAGATCGAGACGGCGTGGTGGCAGCTCACGCAGCGCGTGCACTTTCACGACCTGCCTGCTGCGATCAACGAAGCGCTCCAGGCCGTGATGCAAAACGACGCCCCGAAACCGTGAACTGGTGGCTGTTGTGGGCCCTGCTGACTTTCGCTGTCGTGGTGCAAGCTGTCGGGTTGCTGTGGCTGCTCATCAACGAACGCCGTGACCGAGGCTGAACTGCAGCAGCTGCTGACCGACGCCGGTGAGCTAAACGGCTGGCTCGTGTTTCACGACAACGACAGCCGCCGCAACGCCGCCGGCTTCCCCGACCTAGTACTCGTCAAACCGCCGAGAGTGCTGTTCCTTGAACTCAAGTCCGAGATTGGCCGTGTCAGACCTGAACAGCACGTTTGGATGGACGCCCTCATGCGTTCCGACACCATCGGCTCGGCGATCGTCCGGCCCGAACACGCCGACCAAATCATCAAATACCTACAAGACCCAGAAAGACACAAAAAGTGACCCGACCAACCGACCGACATGCCGAACGCATGAAACGAGCCCGCATCGAGCTCAACGACGCGCCGCCAGCACGCAGCCACGCTGAACGCATGGCAGCCGCCCGAGGCGTTCACGTCCACGGCGACAACATCCGCACCCCGTACCGACAACGAGCCCGCATCCTCAAGCATCGAGCTGGCGATGAGTAGCGGCGGCGTGTTCTTCGTTGTCCTGGCCGGCCTGGTCGTGCTGACGTTGTTCTGGGGCTGGCTGTACGTCAAATGGCAGGTCGAGCACGGCGAACCGTGGCGAGAACGCCGAGCAGCAGAAGAGTTCGGGCCGCTGTTCGACCTCGAGCCGAGCAAAGACCACGTCACCCTTGACCGGTCAGCGCAGCGCTTCCGGTACGTCACGAACTGGGACGAAGTCAGGAAGCAGGCAGGCCGATGACCCTCGAATGGTGCACAAAGTGCGGCCACTACATCACCGAACCGAAATTCGACGACCCGGTGCCGCACGTCGTCAAAAAAGCCGCCGAGCTGTGGAACGTCCCGGTGAAGCAGCTGCTGTCACCGTCCCGCAAAGCCGCCGTGGTCGCCGCCCGCCATCCGATCATGGCCGTGCTCTATCACCAGTACGACCTGACCCTGGCTGACATTGGTGCCGAGCTTGACCGTGACCACACGACGATTCTGCACGGCATCCGCCGAGCTGATCCTGATCGTGTTACACAGCTGACCGAGGCGGTGACCGAGTGACTCGCACCGTTGCCTGGTTCTCGTGCGGCATTGCGTCAACAATTGCTGCGAAGCTGGCACTAGCAGACGACCCTGACACGCTAGTCGTTTACTGTGACACAAGCGCCGACGAACACCCTGACAATGAGCGGTACATCGCTGATTGTGAGCGCTGGCTCAGCACGCCGATTACGCGCATACAGTCAGACCGCTACAGCAGCGTCGACGACGTTATCGCTGCCCGCCGTTTCATGTCTGGCGTCGTAGGCGCACCGTGCACCGTCGAGCTGAAAAAGCGGCCCCGATTCGCGTTTCAACAGCCCGACGACGTGCAAGTGTTCGGCTACACCGTAGAAGAAACAGCACGAGCCGACCGGCTACAGCAAAACGACCCCGGCGTCACGTTTTGGTTCCCGCTGATCGACCGCCAAATCACAAAAGCTGATTGTCACGCAGCACTTGCCTCAGCCGGCATCACGCAGCCGGCCATGTACCGCCTCGGCTACAACAACAACAACTGCCTTGGCTGCGTCAAAGCCTCAAGCGCAACATACTGGAACCGAATAAGACGCGATTTCCCTGACGTGTTCGCGAAACGTGTTGCACAGTCAAACGAGCTCGGCGTGAAGCTGACTCGAGTGAACGGCGTGCGCACAGCACTTGCAGACTTGCCAGCCGACTACCTCGCACCAGACGACGACGAACAAATTAGCTGCGGCCTTGACTGCCAAACGTCGCTGTTTACGCCATGACCGCCGTGACTGTCGGCAGCCTGTGCACCGGCATCGCCGGCCTTGAGCACGGCCTGACCCTTGCCGGCCTCAACACCAACACCGTATTTGTGTCCGATATCGACAAAGGCGCTTGCACCTGGCTCCAAGCCAACGTGTCAGCACCAAACCTCGGGGACTTCACCGCCCTCGACGAAGTGCCACCGGTCGACATACTGACCGCCGGCTTTCCATGCCAGCCGCTCTCAACAGCTGGCCTACGCAGAGGAGTAGAAGATGACCGGTGGCTCTGGGATGACATACAGCGACTTGTTGGCCGAATGGGATCACGACCCCTCGTGTTTCTTGAAAACGTGCCCGGGCTGCTTACTGGTTCAGGCGGCGACGCTATGGCTCGAGTCGTTCACGGCCTGGCCGCAATCGGCTACGGCATCACCTGGGGGACTATGGCAGCAGCAGCCGTTGGAGCCCCTCATCGACGGCTTCGATGGTGGGGACTTGCCTACCCTGCCGACACCGACAGCAGGCGACCGAGGCAAAGACGCGCCGAACCGTCGGGGCTCACCTTCGCTCAACATGCTGCCGACGCTGTTACCGACGCCGACGGCCTCGGATCACAAGGCCTCGGGCGGCCGGACACTTGTCGAGGTGACGCTGACGGATGCGATGGTGCGGGGACACGGTCACGCGCCGCCGTGTTCGGAGGGTACTGGCCGGCGGTTGCCCGATGGGAACGCATCATCGGTCGACCAGCGCCAGCTCCAACTGTCGACGGACGACTCTCGCCACACCTCGTCGAGTGGATGATGGGATATCCCGAAGGGTGGGTCACCGACACGCTTACAAGCCGCCGCCAAGCCCTGCACGCCTTGGGCAACGCTGTCGTGCCGCAATGCGCCGCAGCAGCGTTCACAGCCCTCGCTGCTCGTATTGACGACCAGGCCGCCGACGGAAGGAGTCAGACGCCGGCGGCCCGATCGTTGACACGCTGGTGATCGTGCGGCTAGCGTGCCGGTCGCTTCAACAACCGAGCTGCATTGTACTACATGCACGGCGACAGTCAGCCGCAATGACTGCGCATCAGCGACGTGACACGCTGGTCGGCCCCTCGAGGCCGATGCCCGCAACGGGGCGAACAGCTGAATACGTTGCACAACGAGCTCGCCGGCCAGAGGTGTCACCGTGTCCCCGCACCTCCCGAAGCAACACGGACCAGCGAGCACATGACGGGGCCCGCCGAAGTAATGCCCGGCGGCTTGTGAGCGAGCAACTGCCCGATGGGAAGCGTCGATCACAAAGACCGAAAACGGCGCAAAAACTGCGACCGTGGTCTTGATCGCTCGCGCCCACCCTCAAGGAAGAACCGGGCGCTGAGCCGAAGAGTGGATAACTATTGACATGCACCTAAGGGGTGTGACACACTCATGTCATGCTTACCCCATACGAGATCAACTGCAAAGCGACCAACTGCATTTGTGCAACGGTCAACCCAGCATCCTGCGCACACCAGGCAGCTGGTCACAAACTCATCCATCCTGACGAACTCAACCACGAGCTGCCAAAAGTCGTTGTCGTTGATATCAGCATGGAAGAGCGCTGGGGCAAATACCTAGCACGATGACAAACCGCTACGCCCCAAAACATCAGGAAGGCAACAAAAAGCAGCACGGCCGAGCGGCCTACCGCAAAGGCTGCCGCTGCGAACGCTGCCAGCACGCCGAAGCCAGCTACCGCCGCCAGTACCGCCGAGCACGACGATGACTGTCACCCTCGACGAGCTAAACGTCGCAGAACTACGCAGCCTATGCCGCCAGCACAACCTGCCAGAGTCCTACGACAAAGCCGACATGAGAGCCAGATTGCGTTCGTTTTTTTCATAGCGGTCACACCAACAC
>Ga0098074_1000747_pt1 | contig 19526 bp, 11 predicted proteins | sample 32_taG_FD_75064 | JGI IMG/M metagenome (GOLD analysis project Ga0098074, IMG submission 75064) | Marine viral communities from the Gulf of Mexico - 32_GoM_OMZ_CsCl metaG | ecosystem: Environmental > Aquatic > Marine > Oceanic | place: Atlantic Ocean: Gulf of Mexico | collected 2015-07-12
CGTAAGGCGTATCCATGCCCTTGCACATCGTCGCCGCTGTCACATTTGTGAGAAGAAAAGAACTCAAGCGTATATATCCCTGAACTGTTTTTCACAATTCTAGGGACTGGCGCATAAAAAGCAACCAATAGAATATTACTGGCTTGCGGTCTCGGTAGCGTGCATATTATGACCAAGCATGCCGACACGTGAGGCCAATGTATACTGCGCCACAATTTCATTGCGCAGCGCTTGGGCGAGCAAAATTTTTGCCTCGGTCAATTCGCGCTCGGCATCCAGAATATCTAGTGTGGTGCGCTGTCCTAGGCGCGCCTCTTCGCGCACGCCCTCCAGCGCGAGGGAGGCCGATTCAATCTCGGCTCGGCGGCTCTCAAGCTCCTGACGGGCGGCCCGATAATCATGCCAATCGCTGCGAACCTCTTGGCGGATGTTGCGGGTGATGTCCTGAATTTCATACTCCAGACGCTTGGCGGCATGTTTGGATTCGCGCACGCGGGATCTGGTCGCGCCGCCCTGATATAGCGCCAAAGTGGCGCGCAAACCAATCGTCTCGGTTTCTGTTTCAGGCACGATACCGGGCTGGGGGTCGTATTGTTTGTTATAGGACGCGAAGGCCGATATTTGCGGGAACAATTCACGGAAAATAGAATTCACCTCCTCTTCGGAGGCAAGCTGGCTGTATTTCGCGATCCAAATGGACGGATTATTCTCCTCCGCCATGGCTATCAAACCGTCCAGCGATGCAGGGAACGCAAAATTACGAACGGGGCGCACAAGGGCATTCGGTAATATTCCCGTTTCTTCCTCGAACACAGCCTGCGCACCTTCATAGGCGCCGATAGCGCGGACAGTTTCTGATTGCGCACGTTGATAGCGCTGGCGCGCCTGATGTACATCGGTGATAGTGGTATCGCCAAGATCATAGCGCTCCTGCGTGGCGTTGAGCTCCTTTTGCAAGCTATCTTGATTGCTCTTCCGTAACGCGTAAATCTCTGCGTCGCGCAGTAAATTCATATACGCATTGACCGTGCGCAAATACAGGCTTTGCTCGGATTGCTGGAACGTCGCCTCGCCCGCCTGAATCAGGTATTTGGCGCGCGCCGTATCGGCAAAGGTTCGGCCACCGCGAAAGATCGGTTGATCGAGCAACAAGGTATAATCTTTGGTCGTGGCGCCATCGCCTTGCGTGAAATTGCTGCTTTCGATATCGGTGGCAAATATACTGGCTTCCGCGGAAAGACTTGGCAGCCAGCCTGCGCGGGCTTGCGGATATAACTCTTCAACTTCCATCAGTTCTTGACGGGCGGCCAGAATAGCGGGATTGGTTTGCGCGGCATGCTGCAAGGCTTCATCAAGGGTGAGCGCAGCCGTATTCGAATTACTATACCCCGGGCTAGCAAAAAATAATAATATACCCATAGTTGTGACAATTGTTAACGCAAAATTTTTCATAAAACTTCCCCCACTTATATAGAGGAAAAGAGTATGAGCGTAAAATTTTCAAGTCAAAAACATTCGCCCGAATACATACATAGGGATGTCATCCAGCTTCTTTTAGGCACTCTGCATTGAACATATACCCGACACCGCGCACGGTCGTTATAATATCGCTGCCCTGCCATTCACTGTTTTCAAGCTTCTTACGTAGGCGCATGACTTTAATATCAATTGCCCTACCGCTCGGGGCGTAATTGCTCTCGCTCCGAATGGCCTCGCATAGTGCATCACGGTGCACGGGCCGGCCCGCGTCATTTATTAATATCTGTAACAGAAGAAATTCCTGCGGCGTTAAATCACAGCTTATTCCTTGTTCTTTAAAGACCTGGTATTGTGATTTACGCATCATCAGACCACAGAAACCGATGCCCTCATTATCCATTAAGTTACTGTTATTACTTTGATTTTTACTTACATCAAAGCCCTTATACCGCCGGATATGACTTTTCACGCGTGCGATCAGTTCACTGACGTCAAAGGGCTTGTGGATGTAATCATCCGCGCCCAAATTCAGCCCTTGCGTCTTTTTTGAACATTCATGATGCCCGCTCACGATGATGAGCGGCACATCGCTATAGGCTCTAATTTCCTTGATAAAATCCATGGCATTACCGTCCGGCAACCCCAAATCCAGCAAGATTAAATCGACTTTATGCACGCTTAAAATATCGAAGAGCCGCTTCAACATTGTGGCCTCGATGACCATAATATCTTCATTTTCCAAATTCAGGCGTATCACATGACGCATCATTTTATCGTCATCGACAACTAAAACCGTGTCCATCGTTCCTGCTTCATATAATGAATTTTAACGTCAAATCGGGCAGCTAATTTAGCTTTAATTTATGTAACCGAATTGAAACAAATAATAACCCTACTGAAACACAAAATTTACGAATGCACAATTCTTGATTGCTATTCTTAAGGGTATAGAGGGGCAATAAAAACTAAAAAAACAGCTTGATAGGACAGGAGTATTACTATGGCGGACCCAACAATTAATACAACGGACACAATCACAAACGAAGGCGCTCTGGGCGATTCATTGGATATACCGCTTACAATCTCAACATCGAAACTGGATGCCGATCAATACTCCGCCGATGATCTGGACGGCGTTACCGAGAGCCTGTTTGGTTCAGGGAACATGGCATACGCCAGTCTGCAGGCCTCGCAAACTGCCAGCGCAATGAATGAAAGCGGCGCCGATTATTTTCAAACCGAAACCATTGATTTGGGCGCAACAGAAATGCCGGTTTTAAATACAGATCGCCCCTTTACAGGCAGCGATAATTTTGGCGCCGATGCCCTTAACAACGAAGGCAGTTACGCGAATACCACTGTAGGTACAATCGGGGCTTCTGCCCTATCAACGGACGCCGGATCTTTTTCCGATTCGTCCAATTTACGCATCACGCCCGAAAACTTCTTCCGCGGCGGCAATTCATCGGCGGTGCGCAATAACGGCAATAACAACAACGCACAAAACAATGCCAATACTGATAACGTGAATTCTATAACCAACAACGACAACAGCGCGGTCACAAACAATAATACAATGGTCGATAACAGCGTTGTTAATCAAGGAGATGACGTTACCAATGTCTTTGATGACGACATCATTGATAACACCACCGAGATTATTAACAACACCACAGATAACGTAACGGAGATCATTAATAATACGACCGAGATCGTGACCAATATCACCGATAACGTAACAAATATTGTGAACAATACCACCAGCACGGTGACAGAAATCGTGACCAACGTGACCGACAATTTGACCGAGATCGTTAACAACGTCACTACCAATATTACCAACATAGTTACCGAAGTTTTGGGCGGAGATTTAAGTCTTAACCTTGATTTGAACATAGTCGATACGCTTCTCACCAATCTGAACCTTACGATTAATGACAGCATTGAAGGCGGGCTTAGCGTTGGCGCAGTGACCACCAATATTACTACTATTATTAATGATATCAGCGGGCTGGACGTGCCGCTGCTGGGTGATCTCAATCTCGATATCGGCTTTGATCTGCTGAGCGGCGAAGACATTAATGACGGCAATGACATCATGATCGGCAACTTCGAAGTGCCTATTGATCTGGACATACTAGAGGACATTGTCGGCGATCTGGATATTAATCTAGCCTTGCCACAGGAATTACTAGATCCGAGCCTACTCGTAGACAATTTGATTACCACGGTGAACAGCCTTGATGATCTGGACCTTGCCAGCATTAATGAAATATTAGGCGTGGTCGGGGATCAGGCAATTGATGGCGCGCTAGACCTCGTGCTGGGCAATACAGGCTTGAGCGAGAGCTTTGATGTCACACTGGAAGAAGCCGTGGGCGGGCTCACCGATATCGTGACCGAAATCACAGGCGGCGCGGGTGATCTACTAGACGGCCTAACAGGAGGTGCAACGGACGAAATCACCGACAATCTGGATGATACGATTGAAGCCGTAACAGATGCCGTGGAAGATATCGCGGGTAATCTGCTAAGCGGCGAGCTTGATCTCGGCACGCTTGGTGATGTCGTAGATGAAGCCACCGAGCTGACGGGCGATATTCTCGACACCCTAACAGGCGGGTTTAGCGGAGATGTAACAGATACACTTGAGAGCGGCGTTGATGATGTTACCGATGCGCTGGATACCGTTACCGATGGACTGTTAAATAATGAATTAGAATTGGAAGACGCCGGAATTCTGGTGGAAGAAACCGTTGAAGCAGTTGCCGATACGCTTGATACCCTGACAGGCGGCGCTACAGGCGATATTACTGATGGGCTGGAAGATGCAGTTGAGCTCGTAACAGACGGTCTGCTTGGTGGTGATGCCGATATAGGCGGGCTGACCGATCTGGTTGATGAAACCATCGAAGGATTGGAAGGCGCGCTTGACGGTTTGAGCGGCGGCGCAACAGATGATCTCACCGATGCGCTCACCGAGGCCACGGACGGGCTGACAGATACGCTCGATAACGCGCTCGGCGGGCTCACGGAATTTGCTGATGATCTGCTGGATAATCCTTTCGATAATCTACTGGGCGGCGATAACAACAACGGCACCGACAGCGACATCACCGCCGATCTGGGCGTGGATATTTTGGACAATGCACTGGTTGATGACGCGCTTGATCTGGCAATTGATCCGGTTGAGGATTTGCTGGGCGATCTTGATCTGGATATCGGCCTCAATACCGACCTGCTGGGCAGCGGCGATGGGGCGAGTGATCCGAATGACACCGATATCACACTCGAAACCAATATTGAGCTCGTTGATAATACAATTGCTGATATCACAGAAAGCATACCGCTTGATACAGTCGAAGCCCTCACGGGAGATATCGACCTAGACCTTGGCGCCGGCGTCGATCTCCTCGGCGACCTGGCTGCCGGGGTTGTGAATAACGGCGAGGGCGGTACTGGCGATGATACAATCCTGGCCGATCTTGGCGATACGCTTGGCGAGACCGTTGGAACAATCACGGATGAACTGCTGAGCGATGACAATGATTTGAGCGGTGCCACCGATATTGTGGACGACCTTACAGGCGGCCTGACGAGCGATCTTTCCGATACCCTCAATGATGGGCTGGAAGAGCTTCTGAACGATGATGCTTTGCTGGAGGGTGACCTTACCGCCGAGACAATAGATGATACCGTTACCGACCTCGCCGATGCGCTGGATGATATGAGCGGCGGCGCCACTGAACACTTAACCGAAGTGGTGGAAGACACCTTTGATGCGGTTACCGATACCGTGGATGAGGTCATAGACGGCGTGCTGGCGGGCGATGGTGATCTTGGCGGGCTCACCGATATCGTTGAAGACACTGTGGATGTTGCAGGAGGTTTGCTAGATGAGATCACAGGCGGCGCCACCGAAGACATCACCGACGGTCTCGATGAAGTGGTTGATAATCTCCTCAGCGATAATGAAATTGACGATCTTGTCGGCGATATTACCGATAATCTTGATCTGGGTGATGCGCTTGATCTGCTTGGCGGAATAGGCGGCGGCGATGACGAAGGCGGTCTGCTGGACGGTCTTGGCGGCGATAGTGACTGGACCGAAAGTATCATTGGCGATGGCGGCCTGTTCGGCGATGTCCTTGGCGGCGGCTGCAGCGATGACGGCGGCTTACTTGGCGGCCTCCTGCCTGAGCCCTCAGGATCAGCGGGCGAAGGTTTCGGTATTCTGGACCCTGATAGCGGCAGCGGCGGCGGTGGCGGCGAAAGAGGATTATTCGGAGGGTTGTTCGGATGACACAGACACTCGGGTTGGAAACAAACACTAGACGCAAAGACCTCTTAAAGCCCGAAGGCTTCAAGATCAGGCTTGCCTCCTTATTACTCAGCACGCTGGCGATTAATATTTTCTCACTAGCGCTTCCGGTCATGACGCTACAAGTCTATGACCGCATTCTTCCCAACCCGGGAACAGGCACGCTGCCGGTGTTAATCACCGGGGTGTGTCTGGCTATTCTGCTGGAGGCCGTTTTGCGCCTTTGCCGCGCCTATTTAATTGGCCGCTCCAGCGCCTCGTACGAACACCGCATTGCTTGCAAGGCCATGAACCGTATATTGAATGCTGACCTGAACAAAATCGGCTCGTATGGGATTGGTGAGCATTTGCACCGCATGAGCTCGGTCGGGAAGCTGAAGGATTTCTATAACGGCTATTCCGCAACCGTTCTCATCGAACTCGCTTTCGTGCCGTTATTCTTCATTCTGATTGCCTATATCGGCGGGGTCATTGTTGCCGTGCCTGCGGCCATCCTTGTACTCTTTACAATTGTTTCCCTCTGGAAAGGCTACGGCCTGCGCGGGGCGCTACAACGGCGCGAGACGGTAGACGACAAACGGTTTAACTTCCTTATCGAAGCCCTAGAAGGCGTGCATACGGTCAAATCCTTCGCACTGGAAAAGTTTTTTTCCCGCCGTTACGAGGCTCTGGAAGAAGACTCCACCTTCGCCAATTACAAAGTCACCGAGGCCACATCGGGCACGTTTAACGCAGCGGCGATTTTCTCGAACATCATGGTGGCGTCGGTTATTTCCGTGGGGGCCTATTTCGTGCTCGGCGGAGCACTGACGACAGGGGGATTAATTGCAATCCTGCTGCTATCAGGGCGCATCATGCAACCCGTACAGCGCGCACTTTCTCTCTGGACGCAATATCAGGATTTTCGGCTGGCGCGCAAGCATATCGAAGATTTGCTGATGACGCCGCAACATGAAATCACGCCGAAAACCCCTAGCGGCCAGACCTTGGCCGAGGGTAAACTCTCCCTCTCGAACGTAATCTTCCGCTACCGCAATGAAGACACCCCAATTCTAAGCGGTATTGATCTGGAGCTACGCCGCGGGGAGGCCATCAGTATCTCGGGCGCGCATGGTTCGGGCAAAACGACATTGCTCAACCTGATCGCCGGAATTTACACCCCGCAAGAGGGCGAGATTATTCTGGACGGCGAAAATATAAGCGCCTACCGCGCAGAGGAGCTCGTGCGCCATGTCGGCTATATCCGCTCTGTTCCCCTCATCTTCCGCGGCACAATCCGCGACAATATCACCTGTTTCGGCCAAACCAGTGAGGCACAAGCCAAAGAGCTTGCCGCCCTCGTGCAGGTCGACAAAGACGTGGCAAAATTGCCGGGTGGGTTCGATACCTTCTTAACAGGCACCAACACCGACAGCATAACCCCCGGCTTAAAACAGCGCCTTGCGATTGTACGCGTGCTGGCCAATAAACCGCGCCTTATCCTGTTTGACGGCGCCGACCGCGCGCTGGATAAGGATGGCTACGCCACAATTTACAGCCTGCTGGCGCGCCTTAAAACCAAAACATCCATGATTTTGGTCTCGGATGATCGCAACATCTACGGCCTTGCCGAGCGCCATTATGATTTGGTGGATGGCACGCTGCGTCAGAAAACAATTGGCGCAAACACCAATAATGTCCGCCCGTATAAGGAGCTACGCCTATGATAAATACACAAACCCAGAAAACCGATAACGCAGGTTTTACCCGCTTCGCCGACAGCCAGCCGATACTGGATATGCTCCATATGCTGGCCAAGACAGGCCGCAAACATTTCAACGAGCGCGGCGCATGGGAAGTTTGCCTTTGTGCGTTGATCTTGAAGATGGAACCGGGCTGCAAAGTCCAGCGCATATTGGAGGCTCTGCCCTACACCGATACCAAGCTGGACGAGGCCGATGTGTTGAACACGATGGCGCATCTTGGATATTACTGCCGCTGGGCCAAGGCGAATCTAAACGATCTGGATGAGCGCCTGCTGCCCGGCCTGTTCATTCCGCGCGGCGGCGCGCCGAGCATTATTCTTGGCCGCGATAGCGATGATAATCTGCAATTCTTCGATCCGCTCTCCAAACTCATCTCCGCCGTGCCACCCAGCTTTGATCGCAATGGCAAAGTGTGGTTCTTTCAGGTCTATGATGAAAACCGTCAATCCACCTCAAAATTTATGCGCCAAGGCTCCGGCCATTCATGGTTCCGCGCGCTGATAAAACGCTTTAACGGCACATTTGCGCAAGTGCTGACCGCAGGTTTGATCCTGAATATTATTGCCCTGACCACGCCTTTATTTATCATGCTGGTTTATGACCGCGTAATTGCGACCGGCACGATCAATACCCTGCCGATGCTGGCCGTGGGGGCGCTGATTGCCATTTTATTCGAATGGAAATTGCGCGGTATTCGCTCGCGCGGGCTGTCATGGCTGGCGGGGCGAATGGATAATATTGTCGGCAATAAAATCTTTGATCATCTGATCGGCCTCTCACCCGATTTGATCGAAAAAGCCTCTGTCGCCAGCCAGATTGCCCGTATCAAAACCTTTGAGGCCGTGCGCGATTTCTTCAGTGGCTCGGTGTTTCTCTCACTCATCGAGACGCCCTTCGTCTTTATTGCGATTATGGCGGTCTATTTCATTGCAGGACCACTGGTGTTCGTACCGCTGGCCATGGTGATCGGCTATGTTGCGCTCTTTCTGGCCATCCGTCATAAGATCAAAATTTCCATTCGGCTGGCGGCCAAGACCAGTTCCGCGCGCCAGCAATTCACGATCGAAACCTTCGAGAAGCTGGAGGGCATCCGCAATCACGGCCTGAGCGCCAAATGGCAAGAAAAATTCCGCCACCTTTCCGGCCGCGAGATGATGACCCATTTCCATCTGGGCTGGCTGGGCCTGGTCGCCGAGACTTGCGCCCACAGCCTGACCGTTCTGGCCGCCGTGGCAACCATCGGCTTTGGCGCGCATATGATTTGGGCGGGAACGCTTACAACAGGGGCGCTTGTGGCCACAATGATTTTGGTCTGGCGCGTACTGACCCCGTTCTATTCGCTCTGCACCATGATCCCGCGTCTGGAGCAGCTCCGCAACAGTGTGATACAGGTCAACAATCTTATTGATATCGACACCGAGGCCGAAGAAGCCAAGAGCTTCTCACGCCTACCCCGCTTGAAAGGCGCGGTCTCGTTCCACAATGTTGATTTCCGTTATAGCGAAGAAAGCGATTACGCCTTCCGCAATTTAAACTTCGAAGCACGCCCCGGTGATCTTGTGACGATTACAGGCGGCAACGGCAGCGGTAAGGCGACCATCCTGAAACTGATCAAATCCCTGCACCGTGCGTCGGGCGGCGTGGTGCGTCTAGACGGGTTCGATATCCGCCAGCTGGACGCGCCGCATTTGCGCCGCCAGATTGCCTATGTACCCAAAACCCCGCATTTCTTCCGCGGCACCGTGATCGAGAATTTACGCTTTTCCAACCCGCTCGCCACCAAAGAGGCTGTGATAAAAGCACTAGAGCTGGCCGATGCCTGGGACGATATTCAGGCCATGGAAGACGGGCTAAAGACGCTTATCGGCTCGCACGGCACGACTAAAATTACCTCCAGCCTCGCCTCACGTCTCTCTCTCGCGCGCGCCTATCTCAATCCGGCGCAAGTGCTGTTGATAGACGAGCTTCCCAACACTTTGCTCTCGGGGCAAACCGGCGAGAATTTGAAAAATTACCTGATCCGCGCGAAGGGCAAACGCACCGTTATTATGTGCACCTACCGCGAGGATTACATGAAACTGGCCGATACGATTGTATGGCTGAAGGGAATGTCCGAGCCCGAAGCAGGCCCGCGCGATATTATGTTCGATAAAGTCCAAACCAATGAGGTGGCAGCATGATTAAAAACAGAAAAAATAAAAACCGCATCAGTGCAAAACGGGAAAAGCAAACGCGCTATCTCTCGCAAGCCATCCAGTTGGAGGAGGCCGTGAACCCGCATATTATCCGCGCCACGATGGCGATGGTGTGCCTTGCGCTCGTGGCCTTTCTGGGCTGGGCGGGACTGACCAATATCAACGAAGTCGCCCGCACCCCCGGCGAGGTTGTGCCCCAAGGATACCAACAAACCGTGCAACATCTAGAGGGCGGCATGGTGCAAGCCATCAATGTCCGCGAAGGTGAGGTCGTTGAAAAAGGTGATGTGCTGATCGCCATGAGCGAAGCCGCCATCAAGGAAGATATGGAGCGCGCCAAAAGTAGAGATTTATCCCTGACCATGCAGATCGAGCGCCTGCGCGCCTTTGTTGATGGCCGCGAGCCGGATTTTACCGATCTTCCGAGTGGCGCCGTACAAACCGCGCAAGACCAAACCGCTTTCTTTGAATCCATGCGCGAAGCCCGCACCAAGGAATCCGAAATTATTGCCGACCAGATCAACCAGAAAAAACAGGCCATCAATGCCTTTTATTCCGATATCTCCACCGCGCGTCAAAATCTCACCCTTGCCAATGATATGCACGCGCGCCGTCTGGAGCTAAACAAAAAAGGCTACACCTCCGATATGCAGATATTGGAAGACAAGAGCCGCATCAATGATTTGCAAGGCGAGATCAAACGCCTGAATTCCCAAATCATGGTCGCGCGTTCGGAAATTGCCGAATTTGAAGGCCGCCTCGCCTCACTCTCGGCCAGTCATAAAGACAACGCCAATGAGCGCCTTGATGTCCTGCTCGCCGAAAAAGCGCAAAATGCGGAAATCATCGACAAGCTGGAGGAGCGCATGGGCCGTCTGCATATCAAAGCCCCCGCCAAGGGCCTTGTCAAAGGCCTGAATGTCAACACCATCGGCGCTGTCATTCAACCCGGCCAAACCTTGATGGAAATCGTACCGATGGATGAAACCCTCGAGGTGCAGGTCAAAATCTCGCCGAAGGATATCGGCCATATCAAAATCGGCCAGCCCGTGCAGGTGAAATTTTCCAGCTATGATTTCTCCCGCTATGGCTCGGTGCAGGGCAATCTCGGGCAAATCTCGGCAACCACCTTTTCCGATGACAAGGGCGGGCGCTATTACCAAGGCCGCGTCACCCTCGATCAGGCTTATGTCGGCAAGGACCCGAACAATATGATCATACCGGGCATGACCGTCATGGCCGATGTGATCACGGGCGAGAAGACGATTTTACAATATCTTCTCAAACCGATCCACGTCTCACTCAAAACCGCATTTTCAGAACGATAAGGGGGAAATTATGGGCATTGCATTGCATCCGGATGACGCAAATTTCGAACTACTAAACGCCGAAAAACCGATCAACATTTTGGCCGTGGAAGATGATTTACTCTCCATGACCTTTTTGGAAAAACAGATCCAAACTTTGGGGCATTCCATTTATAAGGCCGATAACGGCCAAGCCTCTATCACCATGCTGGAAAACAAACGCGATCAAATAGATGTGGTTTTGATGGACCGCGAAATGCCGGTCATGAACGGGCTCGAGGCTGTCAAACTCATCAAAAACAATCCCGATCTGCGTAATATCCCGATCATTATGGTCACCAGCGCCGATTCAAATAACGAGATGAAAGAAGGGCTGGATGCAGGCGTTTTTTATTACCTGACCAAGCCTGTCAAAGAAGAAATGCTGCGCTCTGTGCTATCGGCGGCGGTGCGCGAGGCGCGCCAATCCCGCACATTGGCAGAGGAGCTCGGCAAGCACCGCACCAGCTTTAACCTGATCGAGAGCTGCAAATTTAATTTCCGCACGCTGGCCGATGCCGAGAGCCTCGCCGCTTTCGTGGCGAATTGCTTTCCAAATCCGCAGCGCGTGATCGGCGGTCTGGGGGAGCTCATGATCAACGCAATCGAGCACGGCAATCTCGGCCTTGGTTACGAGAATAAAACCACCCTGCTGGAGCGCGGCACATGGCGCAGCGAGGTCGAGCGCATGCAACAGCTGCCCGAACACCAAGACAAAATCGCCACCGCCACGCTCGCGGTAAAAGAGGATGGCATTTATGTAGTGATCGAAGATCAAGGCGCGGGCTTTAAATGGAAGAAATACATGCGCATCGACCCCGCCAGAGCGGGCGACAATCATGGCCGCGGAATCGCACAGGCCAATGCGATCAGTTTCGACAGGCTCAGCTTTAACGATAAAGGCAATAAGGCCGTGGCCTATGTCGGGCCGGAAAAACAACTGGAATGGTAATGTATGTCCAATAATTGGCTATCACATATCGCAATGCTGGTTATAGGCATTATTGTCTCGTTTTGGATTGCATGGGTCGTCCATCAATCACAGCTGGAACGCGCCAAAGATAACTTTCACCACATAGCCGAAAAAGACATGCGGCTTGTAAATAACGAAATTAAAGGACATGAAAATACGCTCTTTGGTTTGGGCGGGTTATACCTCGCATCACAAAGCATTAATCATCAAGAATTTCATCTTTTTACCAACGCCAGTAAGGTTGAAACCTCCAGCTATGATGCCTTTGGCTGGATACAATATAACGCGCAGAACGATAGCTATAACTATGCGCATATCTTTCCTGCAGAACAAAGTGCATTAGAGGGCACCGAAATTCCAAGCGATAATCAAATGTACACAATGATCGAGGAAACTGTAAAAACCCGTCAAACTTCGCGCTTCCTTCAAAACCTTAGCAATATGCAGTTAAAGGATATTCATCATCTCGAAAATGGAGACGACCAATTCCATCTTATAATCCTGAATCCGGTGTTTAAAGATCCTCACAAAAAAGAAAACCTTATAGGCTTAAGCTACAGCATCATAGATTTCTCTTTTTTGTCAAACTACACCTTAGACCACACCGCTACAAAGGATTATGCGGATCATGTTGTATATAAAGTAATAAACGGGCAACCGGATGTTCTCTTATTTGGCACACCCCCCAAAAAAATAAGTCCCTATGATTACACTGTCACAACAGATCTAAGTGATACAGCCATTAGATGGGTCGCTTATCCGACGCCATTATTCTACAAAAAATACGCGGCCGATAATCTTTATCTCATTTTTATTGTGCTTTGCGCATTTGCCATGACGATCATCTTTCTCAGGCAAATGCTCCTCAGTATCAAGACTTTAGATTCCGCGCGCCATAAGGCCGAAGAAGCCAATAGGCTGAAATCCAATTTTCTGGCCACCATGAGCCATGAAATCCGCACCCCTATGAACGGTATTCAAGGCATGGCAGAGCTTATTTTGTCCTCGCACAACGAGACGCAAATAAAAAGCCATGCCGAGACCATCATCAGTTCCGGCGAGGTTCTGATGCATGTCATTGATGATATTCTGGATTTTTCCAAAATCGAGGCCGGACGCATGGATCTGGACCCCATAGCCATAGATATGCTGGATCTCGCCGATGATGTCGCCGAGCTTTATGCCCCCAAAGCCAGAGAGAAAGCCGTTGAGTTGGTCGTACGTTATGTGCCGGGCAGCGAGCGCTTCGTTTACGCCGATCCTGTGCGCATGCGCCAGATATTAAGCAATCTCGTAAATAATGCGATTAAATTCACCGATACCGGCCATATCAGCGTCACCATTGAGGAAGATAAAAATTTCGAGTGCGAGGGTGATCAGATCGCGCTGAATTTTAAAGTGACAGATACGGGTATTGGCCTCTCCGCTGAGGCACAGGAAAAAATATTCGAAAAATTCTCACAAGCCGATAACACCACCACCCGCAAATATGGCGGCACCGGTCTGGGGCTTTCGATCTGTAAAAGGCTGATAGAAATGATGGGCGGCGAAATTTTCCTGCAAAGCCGCGAAGGTTACGGTTCGACCTTTTATTTCACCCTTCCTTTTCCCCGCAATGAGACAACAGGCCTGAGCACACCCAGACCGCCTGTATTAAAAGATAAGCGCGTTTTGATTGTTGATGATCTGGCCGTTATCAGGCAATTGGTCTCGGAACAATTATCCATGGCTGCTATGCGTTGCGACACTGCCGAAAGCGGGGAAATCGCGCTGGAAAAAATGCAAGATGCCTATATTGATAATGACCCGTATTCCCTCGTTATAATTGATTATTTAATGCCCGATATGAACGGGGAAACCCTGGCCGCGCTCATTAAGGATTATGATGATTTTAAGGATGCTTGCCTTGTTATGCTCACGGCGGCGGGCAACCCGACCAAAGATGATTATTTTGCAGGAAAAGGGTTCTCCGCCTATCTCTCCAAACCTGTGCGCGCCCATGCCCTGATCGAGACGCTGGCGCTGGTTTGGGAAGCCTTTAACAACGGTAACCGCCATGAAATGATCCATGTCGATCCGCATGCTTTGGGTAAAAAATACGAGGAAGAAAACAAGTATAAATTGCCGGGCGCCCATATTCTGATTGCCGAGGATAATCTGGTGAACCAGACATTTATTCGCAAAACACTGGAAGAAATGGCCGCTGATTTTACAATCGTCTCCAATGGCCGCGAAGCGCTGGGCGCTATTGAGCAGGCCGATTTCGACCTCGTTATCATGGATTGCCTGATGCCCGTGATGGATGGTTTCGAGGCCAGCCGCGAGATAACACGTCGCAAAAATGACGGCGAAATCTTAGGCAAGCTCCCGATCGTTGCCCTGACCGCCAATGCCATGAAAGGCGACAGAGAACGCTGTCTCGAGGCCGGAATGGAAATGTATCTCACCAAACCCGTGCGTAAACATGCGCTCAAAGAGGCTCTTTTCACCATCTTGCGCGGCGACAAAAACAACGCTTCCAAACCGGCAAAAATTGTTCCCCTTCATAACACACAAAACGACGACAACGTGATCCTGTGCGAAGCGGCACTGATTGAAGCCAAAGATGTCCTGAAGGAGGAATACGAGCAAGTGCTGGAGCTCTATATATCCGGCAGTGCTGAGCGCATTGGCGAAATTAAATCCTCCCTGTCTGAAAAGAACATAGAGGCCGTGATACGCCCAGCCCACACCTTAAAATCCACCAGCCAGCAGATGGGTGCGTACCGGCTCTCCAACACTGCCAAGGAGATGGAATACACCGCAAAAATCATACGGGAAGGCGTTTGTGAAAACGGGGAAAACATTCACGATCTTATCACCCTCTTATACGATATCGAAATCCAATTCGCAGAAACACAAGACGCGCTAAATGCGCTGGAAGATTACAAGCCAAGGAGAAATATACCATGATGGTCATCGCTAAAAATACGGAAAACCAATTGTTGCAGGAATTGCAAAAAATCAAAAAAAGCGCCAATGCTTCGAAACGCTGTTTCCATCTGGCCTTCTCGCAATCCGACATGCCAAGCCAGACCGTGTTCGAACGCTTTATAAAATTGCTGCAAGAGGTTCCAAATGCCTATCTCGCGCAGGTCTATCTATGCGAGGACAACGATATTTTTATCCTGATGGAAGGCTTTATGCAGCGCCAGTTTATGGATTTCCTACTCAAACTCTCGGAAGCCATGAACACCGAAGAAATTATAGGGCTGGCGAAGATATTCGAGATTAACCGCGAATGGGCGGCGCTGGAGGAAATCTGCAGCGCGAAGATCATCCTCATTGAAAAACAAAATCAGGAACGCGCCGATGCCCTGCGTGATGAAAATCATCAAAAAATGTTGCGCGATATGATGGCTGGTCTGGACAAGGATAAAATCGCCTCGCTCAAAGTACGCCGCCTCGAACATAGTGTTCCGGTCATTTTAATTGTTGATGACGACCAACTGTCCCGCACGCTGGCCGGCAATGTCCTGCGCGAGGATTACAATCCGCATTTTGCCCGCAATGGCCAAGAGGCCTTGAAAGAATTTGTCGCAAACGCCCCCGAAGTTGTCTTTCTGGATATCGGCATGCCGGATATTTCAGGTCACGAGGTGTTGGAATGCATCTTCCAGATTGACCCTAGTGCTTATGTCATAATGTTCAGCGGGCGCAAGGACAAGGCCAATATGCTGCGCGCTTTTAAATCAGGTGCGCAAGGATTTTTGGGCAAACCATTTACGCGCGAAAAGCTATATCAGCACGTCTCCAAATCCCATTTGATACCGCAGCAAAAAACACCGCCTGAAAAACGGCAAGCCTGATAAAAAGAGACCGCGATGCACGATAATATTTTGCCCTTACTAGAGACCCATTTTTATAGCGTGGCGAGCTTACTCGTCATTGCGGTCGCCTGCTTATGCTGGCTTGTGAAATATATCTCCATGCGAAGGCTCTCCGCTTATCTACACAAGGCAAAGCAGGAAGCGCGGGAAATGGCGCAAATCTCGTATCTTAACCCCCATCCGCTCATCCAGATATCCCATGATAACCGTATTGTATATGCCAATTCGGCTGCTAATGCGGCCTTTCCCGATCTGGGCAAAAAGGGCGTGAGCCATAGCGCGCTATCGGGCTTAACAGATCACTTCGGAATAGAAGAACCAGTTGTGCGCGAGATAGCGATAGGCACGAAAATCCATCACCAAACCATCGCACCTGTGATGCGCGGCGATCACCGTGATCTCGTTATATATTGCTATGACATCAGCCAGCGCAAAGCCTATGAAGAGAGCCTGCGGAGAAGCGAAAAGCGCGCAGAAAACGCGCAAATAGAAGCCGAGCGCGCCAATAAGGCCCGCGGCGATTTTCTGGCCAATATGTCCCATGAGCTGCGCACACCTATGAACGGCATTATTGGCCTGACCGATATGTTGCTTGATAGCCCCATGAAAGAGGAACAAAAAACCTCCCTGAAAGCCGTCAATAAATCCTCCCGCAATCTTTTGGCATTACTAAATGATTTGCTCGATTTCTCGAAAATCGAAGCGGGCGAGCTCACGATCGAGACCATTGCATTTCGCCCCTCAGATTTGCTGCAACAAATCGAAAGCTTGCACGGCCCTGTTGCACGTAGCAAAGGTTTATATCTCATAACACGCTACGCCGATCAAATGCCTGACTTCATCATGGGTGATCCTTCACGGCTTTTGCAAATCCTGAACAATCTGGTTTCTAACGCCATCAAGTTCACGCCGCACGGCGAGGTGACGATTGAAATGGACGGCGAAGCGCAAGAGCGCGCAGGCTTCGTATTTTCAATAACTGTGCGTGATACAGGTATCGGAATTCCGAAGAACAAACAACAAAGCGTCTTTGCCAAATTCCAACAGGCCGATAGCTCAACCGCCCGCAAATATGGCGGCACGGGGCTTGGTCTTGCGATCACCAAAGATCTTGTGGCGATCATGCAAGGCACAATAAATATCGAAAGCGCGGAAGGGGAAGGCACGGCCTTCACCCTCTCCATCCCGTCAAAAATCGCTGATGAAACCGATATAGCGAGTAGCCATGAAGCCCTCTGCCATCAAAATTTCTCCCTGAATTTGAACGCCAAAATCATGATTGTCGACGATCATCCCGTGAACCTGCTATATCTGCGCCAAGTGCTTACCCGCGCGGGTTTCGAAGGGTTCGATGAAGCCGCTTCAGGCCGCGAAGCTGTTGAGCTTTATAAAAACCGAGCTTACGACCTTATCCTTATGGATTGCCAAATGCCGGATATGGATGGCTATGAGGCATCACGGCAAATTCGCGATCTTGAAAACAACTATCTGACACCGCCAACCATTATTGCCGTTACCGCCGATGCCATGAAGGGCGCGCAGGCAAAATGTCTGGATGCAAAAATGAATGATTACATCAGTAAGCCGATTGAAAAAATGAAACTCTTACAAGTCCTGCATAAATGGATACCGGGGGCCGCCATGACCGAATTTATAAATTCACAAAACACAGCGCATATAAAACAGCCGGATAATGATACCTTGCCCTTTGACACCGAACGCCTTCACGATTTTACGGGCGGTAAAAAAGATATAGAAAACCAGTTAATCGCTATGTTTCTGGAATCCTTGCGCGAAGATACCACCAAGATGGAAATCGCTCTGCGCAATGACAATTACAGTAAATGGGATGAGGCCGTACATAAAATTTACGGCGCAGCCTCTAATATAGGCGCTTATGCCTTGGCCGCGCTCTGCGATGAGGCACAAAGCCTGTCCGAGGGGGATAACACCACAATTATGGAGTGCCATAAAGCCATATTAACCGGGTGCGCCGAGATTACCGCCATTTTGCAACAAAGAGCCGCCGCGTAATTACCTATATATCAATTCTATTGAAATGGACGCCGCCTTGGGGGTATAAAGAGAAAAAACGGCAAAGAGATCATGAATTTAGAGCGATTCAAAAAATTTAAAAAACCGGGGAAGAACATGTTCTGGGCGTGGATTGCGTATCAGACGGTTAAAGGCACGCTCACGACTTCGCTGATCTGGATACCGCTCATATACGCCTATTTTCACCACACGTGAAAATTACTGCCCCACACTGCCGCTGTAGAAATACCAACCCAGCCCGATAAAGAACAAGAAGTTCCCGTACAGACCATGCTCTATGGTCACCATCGCCAGCGATTTGGTTTTCAAATATGTCATCGCAAATATAATCCCGCCCAAAAGGCTCAAGGTCGGCGCGACAGGATTCAGATACAGACAATGCGCGTAGGCAAATGTAATCGCGCTGGCGCCCACCATCAAACGACCATCGCCAAAAAACGGTTTATAGCGTTCAAAGAAAAACGAACAGAAAACAAATTCCTGCGGCAGGGCGGAAATGACCGGATAAACAAAAAACAATGTGATTACAAACCATCCGCGCTCCATTGCCATCGCCAGAACGCGCTCGGAATCATACACATATAAAAACAATGTCATACCGATACAGGCCAACACCCAGCGTAGCAGAACAGGCCGCATAGCCTTCCACGTCACCGCCTTCCACTTCCAGATATCCTTCAGATGGTCACGGTAAACAAGGCGCAAGATGATAAACCCGTACAGCGTCGCCGACCAAAGAAAGGCAAACATAAACGGCGCGGATTCAGTATAGATAATATAGCCGGGGGTCAAAATACACAGGCACAAAAATTCAAAGGCCAGAAAATATCTGGTCAATAAAAAGCGTTGTAATTTTGCGTGCATGCGCTCTCCGGCTTATAAATGAATCGCGAAAATAACCATAAAATCGGCTATATATATTGTGTTTCCAGTTTAACTATGTATATATATCGCAAACAAAAACCAGTGAAAAAGAAAGTTTTGTATCCATGGCACAAGATCAAGGTTCCTCCAAGGTTATCAATATCAAAACAGGCTTGGCAGAAATGCTCAAGGGCGGCGTCATTATGGACGTGGTTACAGCAGAACAAGCCAAAGTGGCCGAGCAAGCCGGCGCGGTCGCCGTTATGGCGTTGGAGCGCGTACCATCGGATATCCGCAAAGCAGGCGGCGTTGCGCGCATGAGCCCGCCGGAGCTGATCGAAGAGATCATGAAAGTCTCCTCCATCCCCGTCATGGCCAAATGCCGCATCGGCCATTTCGCCGAAGCCCAGCTTCTGCAGCAAATGGGCGTGGACTACATTGATGAATCCGAGGTTCTGACCCCAGCGGATGAGGAATACCACATCAACAAGCACGACTTTAAAATCCCGTTCGTTTGCGGCGCAAAAAATCTTGGTGAAGCGCTGCGCCGTATCGGCGAAGGCGCAGCCCTGATGCGTACCAAAGGCGAGCCGGGCACAGGCAATATCGTCGAGGCCGTGCGCCACATGCGTATGATCAACGCCCAAATCCGCAAAGTGACAAACATGGACGAAGCCGA
>Ga0098074_1000748_pt1 | contig 19466 bp, 30 predicted proteins | sample 32_taG_FD_75064 | JGI IMG/M metagenome (GOLD analysis project Ga0098074, IMG submission 75064) | Marine viral communities from the Gulf of Mexico - 32_GoM_OMZ_CsCl metaG | ecosystem: Environmental > Aquatic > Marine > Oceanic | place: Atlantic Ocean: Gulf of Mexico | collected 2015-07-12
CGCATCTTGAGTGTTCAAATCATGGACGAAATCTGCCGAATGAGCAATATCCATAATCTTCCAATCAATACCGTGGAATTCAGCACAACCTTTTGCTCCTCCTATGTTAACCTTCATTTAACCCCTCAGCTTTCTTCGAACTTCTTTTTCAGTTTCTGTTACTTGAATTTCATAGCTACCTAACGCCTGCTCAAGTTCTCTTACACCTCTAACCAACTTGATAAGACCTTGTGGTTCCACTGAGCACATTTGATCTGTCCCCCACATTGTTCGATCCAGTGTAATGTGTCTTTCGAGAACTTCCGCTCCCAAGTAAATGCTCGCTATAGTAGTTGTCAAACCAAACTCATGACCACTATAACCAACCTGTGTATTGTATCGCTCCTTGAGTGATTTGATACAATTTAGATTAAGCTCATTGTTTGGTGCGGGGTAGCTTGAGTTACAGTGTAGGATGCTAAGTTTTTCACCTTTTAAGATCTCATAGGCGGCATCAATTTCTTCCTGTGTAGACATACCAGTACTTATAATAATCCATTTATTTCTACCTGTGCAGGCTTTTAACAACTCAACGTTAGTCAACATAGCTGAAGGTAGCTTAATAAATGGTATATCATATCCCATCAAGAATTCCATACTGTCTAAGTCCCAAGGACTGGCTGACCAAGCAATGTTTCTATCCTTGCAATACTGATCAATTATGTCATACTCTTCTTTTTCAAACTCAATCTTCTTTTTATAGTCAAGATACGTCATCTCGCCCCAAGGGGTTTTTCTCATAACACCCTTCTGATGATCAGGCACACAGACATCTGGATTTCTCTTTTGAAACTTCACAGCATCGCACCCGGCGACTGCGGCTACGTCAATTAACTGCTTTGCCGTATCAAGCGACCCATTGTGATTGATTCCGATTTCGGCAATGATGTATGTCATAATTCACCCTTTATTAATGCCTCTATAATCTTGAAGTCATTTATTGTATCTATTTCATAGCTATACTCTTCAGGCATTGTGTGATATCCCACCTTGCCGCACAGTCTATTTCTTTCTTTGAGATAATGTGACGTTTTGAATACATAAAAAGACCCAGTCTCAATAAACTCTGGATTGTCAATATCCTGCCGTCTTGGTCTGTTTTTGTGATCGTACAGCGATTGTATCTCTCCATCGACCAATCGCCACCTAAATTTATGTGTTGGTGAAACACTTACGATTGAGTCGTAACCTTTCTCTAATTCCAATACAGCCTCGTCAAGACATCCATTGTGTCTTAACGGGCTTGTGCATTGCATCAAAACCACAACGTCAACATCAACCTCGGAAATAAAATGATCCACTGCCGATTCCGTCGTTGCTTCATCACCAGAAATATCATCAGGTCTTAAGATAGTCTTAGCACCGCTCTCTTTGGAGATATTTAGAATTTCATCGGAGTCGCTACTGACATATACTTCATCAATACATTCACTACTTAAAGCCTGCTCAATTGAATGAACGATTAACGGTTTACCGTCGAGCATCTTAATATTTTTGCCCGGTAGACCCTTACTTCCTCCTCTTGCTGGTATAAAAGCAAATGTTTTCATCATCGTTGCTTACTCATAAATTCAAGATATTCTGATGCGACAAACTCCATTGAAATATCGTGTTGATTATGCTCGTTGGTAATTTTATTATCAAAATTTAATGGTGGAGGATTGTACAGTTTGGTGGGGGTAAAATCCCACTCTTCTTGTTCTTGAATTACAATAGCATTTGAGCCTGCTACTTCAGGACTTCCTCCAGATGACGAACATATTACCTTACATCCACAAGCCTGTGCATCACAAACAACATTAGGGCAATTGTCCAACCATCCAAGATGTATGAAATACTTAGCACGTTTATATACAGAATACAAAACTTCTTGACTCAAATCACCCGTATAGATAATTCTCTTATTGATTATATCCTTGCTACAGTTACCAGCAACTATTAATATATCTTTATCGTCCGAATGCTCTAAAAAATATCGGATATTTTCGTTAAGTCTTTTATGAGGTCTCCAAGAAGAGGCACAAACCCACACATCTCCATCGCAGTCGACTTCTGCTTCTGGAGTGTTCTGAATAGCCTCAATATCGGCACCATTTCTTATGACACACGTATTGTCATGCTCTCCGAAAAACTTAGTTACCAGCCTTCGACTGAAATTAGATTGAAAAATGACACCGTATGCATTTTGATACGTCTGAAGTATTGGACGGTTTTGACTCATCCAATTTTGGTCAGTATTGAAGTAAATACCATCAAGTCTCTGGAACAGCCTTTGGTGATTAACTGAAGAAAAGATAAATGACAAACAAGCATCAGCATTTTGTAGGTCAGAAAATTCAACATCGGAAGTGGCAAGAAGATACTTTACAAGCTTTTTACCAAACGAATTTGGGCCAGAGTTTGAATTCAGATTGACATTGGTTAGATGTAACTTCATTAGCTTAGTCTTTCGTACGGGGGTAATGATCTTACATAATTAGCAATTGCAGTTTGTTCCTGAGCATGTGTTTTGTCAACATTGCCCGGATTCGATCTATTGTACACATGAAGAGTTTTGTTTATGTATTTCGCCCTTTTTCCAGACATTTCCAGTAGTGGAAGCATAATAGCCTGATCATAGGCAAACTTGAAGTAATCACCATTATATTGGAGGTCTTCCTGCTTGATGTTCTTCCAAAGCTTGTATTTGAACGTACGCAGGTGAGATGCTCTCCATACATCCTTTCTATATGAATTTTTTTCTATAACAACAGATGGGTATTCTGACGGTTCTACACCCCTTCCTTTAAAAGGATAAAAGCAATAACTTCCGTAAGTCATCCAACATTTATCTGTTTTATACACATGGTTTAGATAACTTAACACATTAGGACATGACAACCAATCATCTCCATCAAGCAGAACAATAACATCCTCGTCATCTGGATGTTCATAATTAATTTCATCGGCAATGTTTTTTAACGCATACAACTGTGTATCGTTTTTTTTAATTTGGAACTTAATGTTTCCGTCAACAAGGTTGTTGAAGTGCGACACTCCGTCATCATTAGAGTTATCATCAATGAAGCACACTTTGTAGTTGCTGTACTCTTGAGAAAGAATACTATAAATATTCAGGGCGAGAAATTGACCAACGTTTCTGAATGGGCAAATGAAAACAAACCGAGTGTCTTCGTTTCCACCCGGTGTTTCTTCAGGAAGCATCATACTCCAAATAGGAGATAGTTTATTGTATGCTGCTTTTACTTCATCGAATTTCATCAATCTTCTCCCAGAAAAAAGTTGGTCTACCCTTGAGGTAATTTTCCATGTTATCAATTCCGTTGGAAAACCAGTCTTCATAAACATGTTGACAGTTTTCGTTCATAATACACTCAATGCCAATTAGCTTAGCTTCTATTACACATCGAGGACAAGTGTCATCAATTATTGGAAGAAAGACCAAACCGATATAGTTAGACAAAGCAGTTATGTGTTCTTCATAGTTTCTAACAGGAAGCACGTCGTAATTTAGATGATTTTTGTGGCAGTGATTAGCGGCTTCTTGGAAACCTTTAGCCTGACTGTGCCATCCACCATATCCTTGCATAATAGCCCACTTGCCATTGTTTCCAGATTTGTTAGATCTAATTTTTTCAAACAAAGCAAAGTTGTCATGTGTGAAGCAAGATGACAAAACAAAACAACGGTCAAACTTCAACCTTGGAAAGTGTGTTGAGTAAATTGCCATTTGTCGGTGCGACATAAAGAACGTGTACTTAGACTCAGATACAATCCAATCGTACAAATATTTCACAACATCGTGTGATGGACAAGTGCAATTGCTTTTACCAAGAACTCTGTGAGGAACTTCTCCTCTGTATACACAGTAATTGTAGTCAAACTCAATCTTAACTACATTCTTTACTGTTTCAACAAGGGTTTTGAGTATAGATACATCAAGAGAATACAGTCCTGTGATGTTAGCTAAGATCCAGACACAATCTTTGTGATCTATAATTTTATTCTGAGAAAGTTCAGAACATTTAATGATTTTAACCTCACCAATCCTGTCTTCAAGGATAGCAAGGCTTGTAAAGTTAGTTCCACCAATCTCAATATTGGAGTCGTCAAGATATATGTATTTTATCATCTTTGAACCCTACGACTGTCGGAATCACGGTGGAATGTGCTTGCTTCCAAAAGTCTACATCCATTCTTTGTAGAAAACCGATGGATAAGTCCAGGAATCACATGAAACGAATGACCTACCTGTAACTCAAACTTGATTTCGTCGGCATTTCTTGTGAGGTATGTTATTTGACAGTCGCCTTCCATGTTGAACAAGTGCTCTTCCTTGACCATATGAAAGTGTAGACTTAACTGGCTGTCTGGTTTGATTTCGAGAATCTTACCACAATAATCTTTCTCTTCATTATTAGCAAACCAGATCTCTCGACCCCATCGTTTTTCTACGATCTTTGCTTTTTCTGTCATCATGTTCCACCTCATATTTTCTTGTTAAAGTGCCATTTGTAATAATTTGGAAGGTCTTTGTATTTAGGAGCAACAACCACCTCATGGTCTTTTTTGTATTTTAGTCTTGCAGATCCTCTACAGAATTTACACACTACCTTATCCGACTTTGCTCCCATAATATTCAGATTTTTTTCTTCTTTTGTGAGTGATCTTTTCTTACACCTTGGGCAAGAATTAGCACCAACAGGCTTTACTGCTTCACCTTTTTTGTGACCTGTTTTATGGCAACTCCAACATACTGGAGTCAAGTACCGTAGATTTCGTCCAGACATGGTATCCAGATCATAACTTTCGTGATGTACTTGATAAGCTTTCTTATCACAATACTTACATTTCCACGAATTACTTTCCAATACTTCCTTACGGATTTTCTGCCAAACTTGACTTTTGAGATAATCTCTGTAGCTATAGAAACGTAAATAACTAAGGGAATCCTTTAGTTCTCGTTTCTGTAATTTAGAGATTTTAGGTTTTCTCATCTTAATCCTCCGTTGCTACCACAATAACTAAGTTCAATAAAGGGAGAGATCATTGTTAACTACCATCTTATCTTACTATTCTTTCCTTCCCTTTACTAGAAAAAAAAGAACAGAGTATGTAAACTCTCAGAGATTGATCAACTTTTAGAGTTAATTACCTATTTCTCTTAACCTATTTTGCAGCTACTAGAGAAAATAAAAAAACAAAAAAAATTTTGAAAGGTTAGCACGAATATTACTGACCTGCATCAAACCCAAAAATGGGATATTCATACCGTTGGAGGCTATCTGCTGCGAACCGTTACCTACGCCCAACAAAATGATGATTTCCATTTGTCAACAGAGACTGTAAGCCACAAACCATCAAGTGACATTAGATTATAGCCTAGCAATCAGAATATCACCCATCTTTTTGATCTTTCGGTTGGAGATTTTCCAAAAAAGGTTGTTAGAATTCGGTCTAATCTCGGTATAATACAACATCAACACTTTCAAATTTTTCAGGAGTACAAACATGAATCAAACAGAATTTCTCACAGCATTGGAAACCGTAAGTTCTAGATTTTCTTGGACTTACACAAACAACCGTCTGGTTGGTACTGGTCGTCGCGGTGCAGTTCGTGGCGTTACAGTTAACCCAGTTACCGCAGTTGCTTTAACATCTGGTCTTGGTACATTTCCAAACACCAAGCGTGGCACTGTACGAGCAGCACGACAGCTTGGAATGAGTCAGGAACTTGCTCTGGCTGTTTATTCCCAGTCTAATCGCGGTCATGCTCAGATTGTCCGGGGTAAGATGCTGAGTACAGTATTCAACTAATAAAAAATTAGATCCGGATTCACCCCGTCATTCGGGCTAGATCCGAATTCAGCTCGTCATCCGGACTAATTTTAAATTTTCGGTGGATTTTACAATAGTAGAAAGGTATTAGAATGTCATTAACAAACGAAGTAAGATTAATTGGTAATTTGGTGCGAGATCCAGACATTATCGAAACTGAACGTGGAAAATTTGGTAAGATCCGTGTTGCTTGTAACACCAAAAGAGGTGAAGTTGAAGATACTCTTTTCATTGATGTCAAGCTTTTTGGCTATGTCTTTAACGATCTTGAGTATCATGAAGTTGCAAAGGGCGACAGAGTTCAAGTTATTGGTCGACTGGCTACTGAAGAGTTTACCAACAAAGAAGGTAATCAAGTAAGTGTATCTGTTGTGTATGCAAATACCTTACTCAAGCTCGCAAAAAAAGTAAAAGCTGAAGCTGGATTCTAAAATGAAGTATAATAAAATTTCTATCGCTCTAAAGGATAATCGTGAAATATCGGTATATCTGTCTCCAGACGAAGCTAGGGATTTATTAGACCAGTTTTATGAGGTCTTTTCTGGTGGTCTAACTGATAACTGTATTGAAATTCGTTCGTGTGGTGAATATGGTTTTTCAGAGACAATATTGGTAAAGGCTGATCAAGTACTTTATGTAAAGGAACAATCCGGGGGAGAAGATGTCTAAAGAAAGAAAGAAGTTTCAAAAGCAAAAAGCTAGAGAAGCTAGGGTAAAACAGAAACTTCTCAAAAAGCGGAAACTCATTAGAGAACAAGCTAAACTTGAAAGAGAAGTAGCTGATATCCAAAGGCAAATGGAACCCAAGATTGAACCTATAAAAAAGAAAAAAGATGAATGATCTTAAACATCAATTGTCCAATCAACGTAACATCTTACGGGTATGTGTCTTCTTACTTCATCAAGGAACTTTCTAAATTAGGATATGACTTAAGACACATTCCGATTGGACCAAATAGTCCCGACGAGAATTTAGCCCCACACCTAGAGAAGGCTATGTCTCGTTGGGACTTTTCTTATACCGCCCCGTGCCTACGAATATGGCACCAGCACGATCTCAATCCTTTTTATGGAAGAGGTCTCAGAATAGGAATGCCCATCTTTGAGCTTGAAAAGTTTAGAGATGTAGAGCTTCATTCGCTCAACAATCCAGACTATTTGTTTGTGTCATCAGAATGGGCAAAAGGGGTTATTGAATCCAATATTCCAGATAAAATTGGACGTACTCATGTAGTTCCACTTGGCTATGATCCAGAAATATTCAAGCCTTGTCCTTTACCACAAGGTGGAACAACAGTATTTGGTAATTTTGGTAAGTTTGAGGTTAGGAAGGGGCACGACATCCTACCTGCCATATTCAATAAAGCATTTGAAAAAACTGATGATGTGGCACTTATCATGATGCCTCACAACTTTTTCTTGAATCAGGACGAAACTGATACATGGATTCATCGCTTCAAAGGAACTAAACTTGGAGATAAAATAGTCTTCGTTGGAAGACAAAAAACGCAAAATATGGTGTATAATATAATGTCACAAATACATTGCGGTATTTTTCCGTCAAGGGCTGAAGGTTGGAATTTAGAAGCATTAGAACTATTAGGATGTGGCAGACATCTGATTATTACAAATGCAACTGCCCATACTGAATTCTGCAATTCAGAAAACTCTATGCTTGTTGACATGAATAGTGGATACGAGCCAGCCAATGACGGAAAATGGTTTCATGGTCAATTCGACTGGAGAAAGATTGGTTCTGATGAAGTAGACCAAATGGTTGAATATATGCGTGCCGTACATAAAAAAAGAAAAGAAGGTCAATTAGAGATAAACTCCGCAGGTGTAGAATCCGCCAGTAAATTTACATGGGAAAATTCAACATCGATACTTCACGATAAAATACAGTATTTAGGAGGGTTGGTATAATGGATACTTATTTGGTGTTGAGAATTTTGAGTCATCACCATGATGAAAGTTCGTTTTTGATATTTATGCAAAAAGATAGTGACCTCCCATCAGTAAAGGTTGAACATCCTTGTAATTTTGAAGCACTTTTACGTAGTGAATTAAGTAAACACATATATAATGTAGATGAAACATTTGCATTTAAAAGTTTCTCGACTATCAGAACCACTGAAGAAAGAACTGAAATATACTTCAATTTTTTTACAAATTCAGTAAGATGTAAAGATACTGGCGGTTTTGTGAAATTTAATAAAAAAAGCATGGATTTATATAGGTTCTCAAATATGCAGGGTAGAAAATGACAAAAATTACTATTTCACATAATAATGGCATGGTGGATCTAGAGTCGGAATTTAAAGAATTTTCAGACTTTCAAAGTCTACTTTACACGATGTTTTCCGCAGAAGGTCAATTCTTACTAAGAGATATTATACTCAAAAGCAAAGACCTTTCTAAGGAAGAAAAAGACATAGTCAACATTTTATTCTCTTTAATAGATGAACAAGAAAAAAAGGATCAATCTATAGGACTTTTTCAAAAAAATAGCAATCCAGTTGTTAAACCAAGTCAATTCCGATAAGGAGTTTTGTTATGAAAAGAAAAATAGGTTGGGAAAAATATATCCTTGAGGAAATACACGACGAGATAGAAATAAGAGATAATATCGAGAATGGATTTGACGAGGAAGATCAGCAGGAATTTGTTCGACCTCAGTTTGACCAGATCCTCCCAATTGACTTATTTACCAATAAAATAAACACACCATTTGGTGTTGTGAATCCAGATGACCAGTTTTGTGCTGTTAGAATGTTTGACTGCTGGATTGGACACACTAATTTTCCAATTACTGATAATGAATTCCATGTCTTGGATAATCATATTCACGGTGTAGGATGTTTAAAGGTGTTGTCTAAATACAGGTTTGCAATTGGTATTGAGAAAATGTTTTGCTTTTCCTCTGTCAGATGGCAAATTCAAAAAGAACTGTGTTCTAATTTAGACCCTGTTGAGTTCGTAGAAAATGGAGATGTTGAGCTTCATTTTACGAATTTAATGGAAAAAATCAACGAAATTCACATGTCCATAAAAGACTCTGAAAAATGGGCTGTATTTATAGGTTCTGACGGATCTGTAACGTCTATCAACGAAAAACAATTTGGTTCTGATGCTGAATACCAGCTAAAATTAAAAAAACTAAAAAACCTAAAAAATGGAAATATTATCACCTGTGACAATGTTTAGAGGTGTATAAATATAGTGGATGCGGAATATTATCTTCAGGAAAAACAGGACTGGGTAATTAAAGCTGAAAGGTATTAAAATGGCTTTACTCCCAAACACAATCATCTATGGCACAACTGGTAACAACTCTTCACCAACAGAAAAAGCTGATGGTGGAACAGTCATTGGTATTACATCTGCCACTGACACAACTGCTGGACCTATAACTCAAACCTTCAATCTGACAGACAATGCTATTGATGGTGAAGAAAGAAGGGTTCTAGTTCTTGAAGCAAGTGGTGCGGCACACGCATATAGTGCCCAAAAAGCAGATACTGGTGGTACATTTGCTTACGATCAAGTTCAGTTTATCATCAGAAATGTGACTACTGAAATCAATGGTCAAGCAAATACTCTTCTTCAAGTCAATGGTATTCCAAGAAATCGTCCTAAAAATAATGTTACTGACAGTGCTAAAGGTGCTTTGCTCACCACTGCACATCGTGCTGGATATTGGCAGGGTGTTGGAATTTCAGGTCAAAGAACAAACTGGAGCACACCTCCTTCCACTGGAGACATTACGTTCAAATTGCCTACAAACAATGCATCTGATGCTGTAGATCAAGGTCAATTCGTAACATACAAGTCCGTTCCTGGTGAACTGGCTTACATGTACGGTGCAATTGATCCACTACAGGCTGACTATGATGGTAGAATGGGTGCGTAAGTAATCGTCAAATTGACCCCAAGTATCTAGATTGATAACTCGTCTGGATCTTGGGGTTATTTTTGGAGGCAAATTATGAATGATAATCCTGCTGATTTTACATCTTGGATTGAACCTCTTGTACAACTAGCAACTGCTGGTGGTTTTGGTGCCCTTGTTTGGTATTTGGTGGTAAAACATATACCGTCAATAGAAGAAAGGCATCAAAGTGAACGAGGGGAATGGTTGCAATATATACAACGACGTGATGATGATTTTGATGAAATGTATAGAAAAAATCTAGAGCAAAACATGGAGATTCAAAATCGTCTGGAAAAATTGCAAATAAGGATTGAACATGTCTCGACACCAAAACAATAATCGTGTAGTAAATATATTAATAGTGTCTTTGATTTTTTCTTTTGGTATTTTGTCTGCGTTGAGCGTAGCATTAATTAAAAATGTATCATCTGTATTACAGCATACACAGTCGCTGCAAGAAGATTTATCTCATGAAATATCTCTGACACAGAAGTGTATTGAAAAAATAGACAGTAAACGAGATCAAGAATTATTGAAGAAGGTAGTAAATACTTCGAATAATTCCGTTGTTGCTGTGAATTATGAGGGTAAAATTATAGCATGGTCACATGGGGCATCACAAACTTTAGGTTATGAAAAATTAGATGCTATTGGTAGATCATTACATTCGCTAATTCCAGACTCTATAAGGGATAGTCACAATAATAAGTTTACCGCAAAAATGAGTGATCCCACTGATACACAAATTTTTGAGAGATATATTTCTTGTAAAGCTGTGACAAAATCTGGTGAAAAAATCGATGTCAATGTAACTGTCATCGGGGTTCCTAATGGAATTTCAGTTGGAACCATAGAATTGAAAGCACAATAATATGGCTCTATCTATAACAGCAGTATATAATAATAAGTCCAGCTTCACTTTAACAGAGACGAATGCTGGAGAATCTGCTTCTTTGACGGATTCAAAGAATTTATCTTCATCCTATACTTATGGAACTGGAGATAATCAAGTAACTAACGGAGTGTCTATAACTGGAGTTCTGCCATCTGGCGGAACAGTGGAATTTGATTTACAAGCAATAAGTCAAACTACTTTTGGTTCGAGTCAAAATATAAACTTTTCTGGAGTGAAACACTTCTCGGTTTATAATGATTCTACCACAGAAGGATATGATTTTACAATTACCGCCACAGGCACGAATGCTTTTACAAATATTTTTAATGGTGGGTCTGGTAATCTTGTTATAAAACCATATTCTTCTTTTTCTTACAATGACGTGTATACCGGAACCGTTGTTACTGCTAGCAATAAAGCTTTTGAGTTAAACGATCAAGGTTCTGGTGTAAATTACAAAATATTAGTTTTAGGTTTAGATCAGTAAGGGGTTAAAATGGAAGATTCAAAAGGTTTTACATTAAACAAAGCAGATGTAGTCAATTTAGTAAAGAATGCAGTACTTGTCGGTGGTGCAGCAGCATTAACATATGTTGCTGATAATCTCGGACATCTTGATCTTGGTACTACTGGTATGCTTGTAGTTCCAATTATTTCAGTTGGTCTTGATTCTTTGATTAAGTGGATGAAGGATAATACCAAGAAGAAAGGTTGATTGAATGAATGTTTTGATAGGACTTGCATTAATTCTGGTGTCTGTAGGAATGACTGGTTATTGGCAATTTGTAGATAAAGAAGTTGCTGATATTCAGTATTTCGTTCAGATGGGAATATCTGGAGTTGGTGGATTATATGTGTTGCTAACATCTATTAATTTTAACAAGCTATTTAGCACTAAAAAGGAAACAGTAAAAATGTCTGAAGTTACTTCAATTGAGCAATTGTTAAACAGTGATAATAAGGATTTGATTGATTTTATGTGTCTCACCTATTTAAGAGCAAGAGCAGACGAATTAGATTCTAAAGAAGCTTTGAGCAACGTTATTGACCTTAATAACTTCCTTTTTAAAGCAAAAAGCGATGTTCCTACACCAGCAAATGTAGAAGAGGCAGGTACAGATGAGTAAAGATACTTCACCTTCCATTCATCCGCTTGAATTGCTTATTTCAATTGTTTCTATGTTAATGGCCGGATTGGTTTTTTTGGCGAAGTCAGACAAGGTGGAGCCGGTCAAAAACGATACTACTGATGAATTAAAACTCGTAGAGGAAGAATTTACTAAAATAGATTCTACAGAAGATAAAGAGTTGATCCATAAACTATTTTCTGGTGCTGGAGAATATCTCTCAAAATGTCAGACAATGGTTAATACTTCTCAATTCGATCCGATACTTGGCAGGGTGCAATCAAGTTATGGTTGGGAAAGAGATAAGTATTCCGATTTTACGGATGCTGTTTCTGATTATTTGGTTAGTATAGAATATGATATACCCAAAGATCTCAAAACCGACCAAGAAAGAAAAGACTTTGCTAAGATATTTAAAGACTTAGCGGAGGCTACAAAATATGAGTAATCTATCCCATTTGGGTGGATGGATTGATGATCCTCGGGAAGTGGAGCAGGCGATGAAAAGCCTCCCATTTCCTGTTTTTTCTGATATCCATTCTAAAGTCAAAGAAGGTTCTGGTAAAAACAAAAAGGTGTTATTGTATGACATCATCAAAAAAGTTTCGGGTGACTTTCCTATAAGAAAGCAAGGAATTGGGGATTGCGTTGCTCATGGAGCGGCATATGCTGTTGATGCTATTAAATGTGTGGATATTTTTATAAAAGATGAACAGGAAAAATGGGTTGCTAGAACAGCAACTGAAGACATTTATTGGGGAAGTAGAAACATTATTGGTAATGGTAGACTAGGTAATGGTGATGGCTCATTTGGTGTTTGGGCTGCAAAATATGTAAATCAGTATGGTGCCTTACCAAGAGCAAGATATGGACAGGTTGATCTGTCGGTTTATTCACCAAGTAAAGCAAAAAGTTGGGGTAAAAAAGGATACAAGCTTCCAAAAGAATTTATGGAAGTTGTGAAAGAGCATCCGGTAATCACGGTGTCACAAGTAAGAAGTTATGATGAAGTTAGAGACTTGATTGCTAATGGTTATGCTGTTACTATAGCGAGTAGTCAAGGTTTTTCATCCAGAAGAGACTCTGAAGGATTTGCCAAACCTTATGGAACATGGCATCATCAAATGTGTATCCTTGGCGTTGACGATTCTTACAAACGACCTGGTGTTTTAGTGCAAAATAGTTGGGGAAAATGGAATGGAGGTCCAAAGAGAAATAATCAGCCGGATGGATCTTTTTGGGTGGATGCAGATGTTATAGAAAAGAGAATCCTCAAAACTGGAGACTGTTGGGCATACAGCGGTTATGACGGATTTGAAAAAAGAGTTAATAAATTAAACACGAGGATAATATAATGAATAAGACAGCAATAATAGTATTGGTGCTGCTATTAGTTTCATTTATTCCATTTAACATGTTTTCACTGAATGCTGATGATAGAGAGGCATTTCAGTTTAATGAAGTTGAGAATGAAGGTTATACAGCATTTGTAGTTCAAGAAACAGAACCATCAGATACGCCAGATCCTCCACCCAACCCCGATCCAGCAACTAAATGTGACTGTGACGGAAGCAAGGTTATGATTCACGGGGACGGACACAAAACTCCATGCCAATGTTTTAATGAAGGAGACGGCGTGTGTAATTGTTCCAAAAGTGGATCTTCAGGCGAAAATACCAGTGAATCATCCGACTGTAAATGCTATAATAATGGTACATGTAACTGCGATGATGGAGGGTGTAAGTGTGTGAATTGCGGATGTGAAAAGGATATAGCCACTATAGAATCCAATCTAATGAGAGATTTAGATGCACTTCTAAAAGCGAAAGTTAAGTTGGTTATTTTTTCTGCTTCTTGGTGTGGACCGTGTCAGGTTTTCAAGAAAAACGAACTTCCTAAACTCAAAAAGCAATTTTCTAATTATGAGGTTGTGGATGTTGACAAAGAAAAACAAAGATGGACAGAAAATGTAAAGTTAACCAAAAATGGTTCTATACCTCAATTTATAATAGAGGTTGACGGGAAATTCAAAGAGTTTTGGGTTGGTGGATGTACTGCTCAATTTGTATTGAATAAACTCAAGGCGTATCAGCAATGAAATTTGACGAAATATTCAAGATAGTTGATCAAATATTTTCCGATGATGGATTTTCAGTAAAGGGTTTTAAAGTAAGATGCGATAAAGATACTGACATCAACATCAAGAAAAATGATACATCGGTCGTTATCTCTTTCCCCAAGAACAAACCTTTAGTTATGATCAAGAAGATTATATCATTTTCCATCAAACTTTCTGGCGTACACTTTTCCGAAAAAGGTGGCGTACTGGAATTAGACAACTTTCCAGATATTCCATTTACTTACGAACAGATTAGTTGACAGCATAATAAAACTTAGTACAACTTAGCCAGCGGAGAAATCTGCTGGTATTTTTTATCCCTATTTTTTGAAAGTCGTACAATGCAAATAAAGAAAAGAAATGGATCACTTGAAGATTATGATGTTGATAAGATCCATAAAGTTTTAGAATGGGCGACTGACGAAATAAATGGAGTGTCGTTTTCTGAAATTGCAATGAATGCAGGACTTTCTTTATTTGACGGTATTAGCTCTAAAGACATTCATAAGATCTTGGTTAAGTCTGCCAGCGATCTAATCTCCGAGAATTCTCCAAACTACCAATATGTTGCTGCCAAGCTGCTGAATATGGACCTCAGAAAAGATGTTTGGGGTCATGGAAAAACACCCCCAAGTCTTCTACATCAAATTCAGTTGAATGTCGATAATGGAATCTATGATCCTCAGATTCTAGAGAAGTGGAGCGAGGGCGATATCAAAAAGATTGGATCGCACATTGTACATGATAGAGATGATCTGTTTACATATTCCGGTCTTCAGCAGATGGTTGACAAGTATCTTGTCAAAAACAGATCCACCGGAGTTATCTACGAAACACCACAGATTGCATATATGCTAATTGCTATGTGTCTGTTTGACGATGTTAAGTCTGTCAAAAAAGCATACGATACATACTCAACGTTCAAAGTCAACCTTCCAACTCCGATCATGGCTGGAGTTAGAACTTCCATTCGTCAGTTCGCAAGCTGTGTTCTGGTTGATGTTGACGACGATCTTGACAGTATCTTCTCTTCAGTACACGCTGTTGGTCGCTACACGGCTCGCCGTGCTGGTATCGGCCTGAATATTGGTCGTATTCGCCCAATTAATTCTCCGATCCGTGGTGGCGAGGTTATTCACACCGGGCTGATTCCATACCTGAAGAACTTTGAGAGTGCTGTTAAGTCTACATCTCAAAACGGTATTCGCGGCGGGAGTGCGACAGTTCACATTCCATTTTGGCATTATGAGATTCAAGATGTTGTTCAGCTAAAGAACAATGCTGGAACTGACGATAATAGAGTTCGTAAGCTTGATTATTCTGTACAGTTTTGTAAGTTATTCTATGAGCGGCTGATCGCCAATGAAACAATTTCTTTGTTCAGTCCAGACGAAGTACCAGACCTTTATGAAGCATTTGGCGATAATGAAAAGTTTGAAGAACTGTACAAGAAGTACGAAAACGCAAGAGGTCTACTGTTCCGAAAGAAGATTCCTGCCGTGAAACTCGCTGAGATTTACACTCGTGAGCGACTCGAAACTGGTAGGATCTATGCCATGAACATTGACAATGCTAACGAGCACAGTTCTTGGAATGTTCCTGTGAGGATGTCCAACCTTTGTCAGGAAATCCTCCATCCAACAAAACCAATCACTTCGATTGACGACGAAGAAGGTGAGATTGGCATTTGTATGCTATCGGCAATCAACCTGATTGAAATGACTGGTAGCAGAGCAATTCAAACCGCGTGTGCCGCAGCAGTTCGTTCTCTTGAGGCAATCATTGACTATCAAGACTATCCAGTCAAGGCTGGCGAGAACTTCACAAAGAACCGCAGGTCTCTTGGTATCGGCGTTACCAATCTCGCTGGATTTTTAGCTAAAAACAAACTAACATATGACGATCCAGAAGCACTTGCTATTATTCATGAGATTATGGAAGAAATCCAGTACAATCTGATCAATGAATCATGTAAGCTCGCTGAAGAAAAAGGACCATGCCCTAAATTCAATGAAACTAAATATGCCGATGGACTTCTTCCTATTGATTGGTACAATAAGTCTGTTGACGACCTTGTTAAGCCTGAATACAAAATGGATTGGGAAGGTCTTCGCGAAAGAATTAAGGAATTTGGCCTGAGACACTCCACTTTATCAGCAATTATGCCATGTGAAAGTAGTTCTGTTATCCAGAACAGCACTAATGGTATTGAGCCTGTAAGAAGTCTTTTGTCATACAAGAAAGCTAAAAATGGAGTTCTTAAGCAGTTGGTTCCAAACTTTTCCAGTAAAAGAAAGTATTATACTCAAGCTTGGGATATGACCAGTAATAAAGGTATGATCGACATTGCTGCTGTTATCCAGAAGTTTGTAGACATGTCAATTAGTTTAAATCTTTACTATAATTACAGTCACTACGACAATGGCAATATTCCTTTGAGTGTTTTGATTAAAGATCAGATTTATGCTTTTAAACATGGGGTGAAGAATCTATACTATTGTAATACACCTGATGGTGATGGTGATACTGAAAAAGATCAACTCGGTGATGACACTACAGGTGGTTGTGCAGGCGGTGCTTGTTCAATTTAATTAACAAAGATTAGAAAGGTAACATATGAAATCTCTTTTTCCATCATTCTTATATCGCGTGGAAAACAAAAACAGGCATCATAATGCCAACAAGTATTACTTTTTTATTCATACGAACAAAGGTCAGAAAATGCTGTTCACAGAAACAGCTATTCGTCAGGCATTAGGTAGAGCCGATGAACAACCAGAAGATTGTATATTTGGAAAACCAGTTGATGTTAAAAAAGCTATTGAGGAAAGAGATGAATTTCTTCGAGAGGGAGCAAAAGTAGCTGCTCAAAATTATCTTCTCCGAGATTCTCTAAATAGATTCAAAATAGGATTTTTTCTTTCGATGACAGCTTTGCCAATTGGAACTTTTCTATTGGGTATGTATTTTGATAAGTTTGTTGATTTTTTTGCTAGGTAGGTGATAACGATGAAGACGATTTTTAATCTAAAAAATATTGACCCAATGACGCAACCTCTTTTCTTGGGTAAAGACTTGGGCGTGCAGAGATTTGATGTGATTAAATATCCAGTCTTCAAAGACTTGGACAGTCGTCAAATGATGAATTTCTGGCGACCTGAAGAGATTGAACTAAAAAAGGACAGGAATGACTTCCTTGAGATGAGTGAGAATGAAAAGTTTATTTTCACATCCAATCTCAAATACCAAACCATGCTTGATAGTGTAATTTGCCGTGGCGTTCCTACTCTTCTAGAGTTTGTCACCAATACAGAACTGGAAGCATGTCTGATGACTTGGCAGTTCTTTGAGAAGATTCACTCACAAAGTTATAGCTACATTATTCAAAATGTCTACCCCGATTCAAGAGAGGTATTTGGGGGAATTTATGACGATAAAGAGATTATTAAAAGAGCAAAAGTAGCTATTGAAGACTATAATAATTTGATGGGTATGGCTTGCTCCAAGAACTCCCTAAAGGAAATCAAGAAGCAAATATACATGACGATCATCTCTATTAATATCCTTGAGGCAATCAGATTCTACGTGTCATTTATCTGCTCTTTTGCTTTTGCTGAAAACAAGAAGATGGTGGGTAATGCCGACATCATCAAACTAATCAAAAGAGACGAAGCACTTCATCTATATAATACTCAAGAGATTCTAAAAATCTTGAATACCGTAGAAGAAGAAGGTTTTACGACAGTAGCAAAAGAATGTGAAGAAGATGCCTGTAAAATGTTCGAATCTGCTGCTGAAGAAGAAAAAAGATGGGCTAGCTATCTCTTTAAAGATGGTAGTATCATAGGTCTCAATGAGGCTGTTTTACACCAATATATTGATTGGTTGTGTCATTCTAGAAGAAAAGCTATTGGTCTGCCTTACGAAACTGGTTTCAAGAACCCTATTTCTGGATGGACAGATAGTTGGATGAATAGTGAAAGTGTTCAGGTTGCACCACAAGAACACGAAATCACAAGCTACAAAATTGGTGCCAGTAAAAACGATTTAGAAGATATGGATCTTGGAGGTTTTCAGTTATGAGAATGTATGGTGGGTACGGAAAAAACAAAAGCTGTGTATGCAATGATCAACAGGCTCGTATGGCACAGCTTCATGAACTCCAAAATGGTAAACTTAAAGAATCTGTAACTTGTACTAGATCTTGTTCTGATACAGTTATAATTCCCATCAGTGAAACTGATGACTTTGTAGAAAAAATTACTCAGTGGCATCATGATCGCAATCTGATTGAAGGTGCTACAGATAAAGATCAGTATTGTAAACTCATTCAAGAGGCGGGTGAACTATCAGATAGCATCTGTAAAGGTAAAAGTGTTGCGGATGATATTGGCGATATGATGGTCGTCCTGATCAATATAGCAGAAAGAAACGGATTGTCCTTAGTTGACTGTTTGTCTAAAGCCTGGGATGATATCAAGGACCGTAAGGGTAGGATGCAAGATGGCGTATTTATTAAAGAAAGTGATGACGATGCCAATCCCTAAAAGAAGAGATGATGAAGATCGTGATGATTTTATGTTAAGATGTATGTCTGATTCAATAATGAATTCAGAATATCCAGATAAGGGAAAGAGGTTTGCTGTTTGTCAAACATCTTCTAAAGGTTCTGTTTCTGCACGCATTTCTGACAGTCATTACGAAAATAGTTTTGGTTCAACTGAACTTATTTTAGATGAGTCCGAGGTGTACATACCGCACCAAAGTGAATATTTAGACTTTGGTGAAGAAGCTGAAGAGTATACTTTCGCCAATAAGCCCGGTCTGTGGGAAAATATCAGAAAGAAGAAAGAGCGAGAAGGTGACGACTATAAACCCGCAAAACCGGGAGATCCTGACCGTCCAGATCCAGACTCTTGGAAAAAGGCTAAAAACGAAAAAGATTTTAAGCCCCATACGATGTATGACAAGGATGGGAATCCACATGAAGCAAAAACATATGAAGATCATCTGCGAATGAAGAAGATGGGCTATACTCATACTAAAGCTGAATATAAGTATGAAGACCCAAAAACTGGAGAAATCTTCACATACAAACGAAAAGGCTTATACAAGAAAGATGGTAGAGTCTTGAAACTTGTTAGAGCTTCTGAATATCAAGGTAAAAAAGTTACTCTTAATAAGCCTTTCAGAACACCAAAAGGACCAAAGAAGTTTTCTGTCTACGTAAAAAACGACAAGGGAAATGTTGTCAAAGTTAATTTTGGCGATCCAAATATGGAAATCAAGCGTGATGATCCTGCTCGTCGTAAGTCTTTTAGGGCAAGACATAAATGCGACACAAACCCAGGCCCTAAATGGAAGGCAAAATACTGGAGTTGTAAATTCTGGTCGTCCAAAAAGAACCCGGTTTAGCGAAAGATCTCGATGAAGAGAAAATCAAGAAAGAGAAGCACAAATTCTAATTCGCATAAATCCATTATTCCTTTAGAAGCAAAAACAGAAAATCAAAAA
>Ga0098074_1000751_pt1 | contig 19392 bp, 36 predicted proteins | sample 32_taG_FD_75064 | JGI IMG/M metagenome (GOLD analysis project Ga0098074, IMG submission 75064) | Marine viral communities from the Gulf of Mexico - 32_GoM_OMZ_CsCl metaG | ecosystem: Environmental > Aquatic > Marine > Oceanic | place: Atlantic Ocean: Gulf of Mexico | collected 2015-07-12
AGCAGGAGCCTGACCCACATTCACATAACAAGAACGTGAACCGTCGGACTGTTTACGGTGTGGGCAATCACCACAAACGGTGTCATCCGCACCGAGGTTTACAGCGTCCACAGGGTGAATGTTTTCAGTCAGAATCCAAACCTGACACATGTTCCCCGTCTTAGTGTTGCCTGAGTCCATGGTCATGATGACCACGAAAGGACAACCGTTGACTGGTGATGTTCCGTGTTGAAGAACGTAGCCTTTGAACTTAGTCATTGATCGGATCCTTTTCGAGTGCGGTTTCTAATAGTGAATACAGTTTGTGTTGAATGCCGTGGATTTTTGCGTGCTCAGTAGCAGTGGCCCACCAATTACCCTTGCCTGCTTCTTCCAACTGGTCATCAAGTAAACCAGTTAGATAGATCAATTCGTCTTTAGTTAGTTCCATGATTAAAAACTTTGTGCAACTTTAGTGGCGAGCTTGTCTACAACATCTGCCCCACGATTGTCCTCGCGGAAACAAATCCTCCATTGCTCGTATTCATCGTCATCGAACTTCTCGTTCGAATTGTGATACCGATCGTAGAAAGCAAGTGCATTAACGATCGCGTACTTCTCATCGTGTGAGATAACCAAATGAATGCTCATTGTTCTTGTGAATAGAAAAGTCTTCAGTGAAGTTCGAGTGATACTTGAAGTCATCGTCAACAACTTCTCTCACCCAGTCATTGAATTGTTCATCAGTTTCAAACGGTTGTGGATGACAATCGCGGTCATAAACAATCGTGCGAGTGACAATGATGCGCTTGATGTTCTTAGCCATTGAGATCATCCTCCATAATTAGATCATCGATGTCAGTGCAGAACTCAACGAGTATGCACTCCATGCCCTCAATCCGATCGATTATATATTTCGGAGCCTTAACTTTCTCTAATAAACGAGAGACTTTCTCCAGCTCATCCATTGCGAGACAGGCATCATCGAGACGTTCTCTGTTAGTCACTGTTCAGCCCTCCTCTCGTCATAAAGTTTCCACGCTTGATCTGGCGTGGGGTTAGGAACAATGTGGACTAGCTGTTCATTAGCTGAACAAATACCTGACCACTTAGCAATAGCTTCGGACAGATCTTTTGCATAGATGTGAGTGAACTCACGCCTATGCTCAGTAGCATCGAGCCAGTGAAAGTACAGAGCAAGAAAACGATTCATGATCAGATGATGTTGATGTGGTTAGTGATGCCGACATGTTTAGCCATAGAACTAATAGCTTTCTGTAAATAATCTCGCTCTTCATCTGTTATGTCTTCGCCTGTTAGTTCCTCCCAGTATTCCATTCGATTGAAAGCAGAATCAATTGCTTCCCACTTCAACTGACGTTTGCGGATGTTGGTAATACTCATGATCAAGAATCCTCATCGGGTGTGTGATACTTGTGCCACCAATCTTCCACGTTCTTGTTGACGTGGCATTGGCATTCTGTATATGTATCGAATGATCTCTTGGTCAGAGGATCATTGTGCGGTACATAATCCCACTGCATGTAGAACATGCCACTGTATGGGCACTTAACTATCTTGCCCACACGTTGATCGCCTTCGCCAATAGGATCACACAAATACACATACTTGTATGCGTTGTGTAGAACATAACTAGCGGGCTCGATGAACTCGACGTCGATTGTTAGCGGTAGTGTCATGATCAATAATCGTGAGGGAAATAAGTTTGTAAGTAAGTAATATCTTCGTGAGATAGATTCTTAGATGCTGAGTGATATATAGTTGTCTCTAAGAAACAATGCGATAACGTGTCGCTGTAGATTGCGGGCCATTGTTCACTGTTCGATTGCACATGAATCTGCACAGTGTTGTTGTTGACCCTGGCGTGGTGAACATTTACACAACGTCCGGAAGGTAGTTCTATAAAATGTTTAGAACCACGGGGAAGATCAAAGACAGAAAGTTTCATGATTATCAGAAGGTGTAAGTACCGTAGAAAGGAATATTCTCGAAGTCTTTACCGTCTACTGTTTGCTTCTTCACAAACCACTCGCCACGTTTCTGATAAATACTTTCACCCTTGAGACAATACGTGCGGATGATTGCATTTAGTCGTGACTTTGTAGTCCTTGTTTGATACCCAGCATCTGTAACTGTGATGAAAGTTTCACTAATGGTGGCGATGTGGTTGCCGTGAAGATACACACGAGAGTGCCCAGATTCACGGTCGAAAGTAACCTCAGTGTTTGCAAGTTTCCAGTTCTTGCAATCACTAATGGCGTTGTTCATGAGGATTTCGATCTTACGCATGTTTGAAATGAACGTAGAACAATTGGTGAAGGATTAGAGTCCTTCAGTGAACCTGATTAAGTAACAGGCTCAGTGAAGAAGTCAATGATCACGGATGATCACAGTAAAAAGTAGTAAAGGCTGACCCACTCCTGGCGTATGCAAAAGCTGCACCCACTAGAGAGTAAGTCAACCTTACCAATCAAAATGTAAAAAGGCACACAGAGTGCACACAATGTTGTGATGTTATTCAGTTGTTGAAGCCAAAGTATTCAATTTTGAAAAGGGACACCACACCTGGGAACCTATACAGGCAGACCCTGGGTGTGAGTCGTTAAAGGAACTCTATTGCACGTCTCACTCGTCCACAGTGATGCACTCGGCTCGGGTTACTTATCGCAACGCTCCCCTCGCCTGGGTACAAGACTCCCTTGGTTGTGCTCTGTCTCCTCCTGGTGGGCGCCACCTGAGTCGCACGGGTCTGTCCTGCGGACTGAATGTTTCGATTGTCAAGGTTCTGATCCTGTAACGACAGCCAATGACTGGCGCGGTGGGATCGATTGTTTGGGTCAGTTGCCTGACTTGTGAACCAACTTACATGATCGTGCCGAATCTGGCAAGAACTTGTGACGGTTGGCTGATTGTCTCAAGGTCGGCGGTGAAGTGACTAGCCCGTGAGCTCAGATCGCTTGGTTGCTTTCCTTTCGACAACACTATGAGATCACGAATCCGGAGCCAATGGGGAGAATGGTGGACACTCTGCTCACTGTCACACTGTGTGAGCTCTGTGTCTGTAGAGATACGAAACGCGCGCGCGATTAAATCATGAGTACCCCGCCACGTCAAGCCCCGTGGACATAAGAGGAACTGATGACAGGAGGAGACTCCCCTTATCAAGTCACACTACAGCTTCACATGTGTACCCATAAGGTATATTTATCTGACCCCGCAATGTGGAAATATTTGGCCTTTTTTTACTTATTTGACTTATTCGACGGCGGCGGCGAGAAGGGTCTGGGTATCTTCCGGGTATTTTGGGGTCAAATCGGCTGGGGTAGCAATATATTAACAGGCGCACAAAAAAATTCTCGTCATATAAACGAGCTTCAAACCTTTTTGTATCAGAACTAGACTGTTAACAAAGGGATAGCTGGATGCTTTCGACTGAAGTACGCAAGAAAGCGGAATTTATCTGTTCTCGAATCGCAGAAAAGGCAGAAGTACCGGTTTCAGACATGATCTGGATCCAAAAATGGGCAAAAAGCAACCACAGTGTCGAATCTATGCTTCGTAGAGCCCGTCGAAGGGCAATGCGGGGCGATCAACCGGCTGAAGGGCTCGATCGTTTTCTTGAAGATATGGATTTAGGGGAAGTTGACCCCTCTGATCACTTATCTGGACCACAAGGACCAGTAGAAATTGCAGAATGGTTCGCTGCTAAGAAGAAATGGTTCGTGGATGATGAGGGTTGCAGAGATTAAGATAGAAATATCTTTCTAGTCGTAGTGTTGTGAGTTTCGTAGATACTAAAGAACGCATTTTTGTTAACGGTCAAATCTATAGCCGTCCTAAGGGTAGTGGTCGTGTGCATGGACCGGATAATCGTAGGTTTACCCCAGATCCCAATCCGTATGATGTGCCGCCTGAAACACCAAGATACGGACAGGGAACTGTTGACGATTTTTTATACCGTCCCGGCGTAGACAAGTTTGAGATTCGCAAACCTGTTCTTCGTCCTGACGACACTTTCGAAATCTTGCCGCTTGATTTTATGAATCAGTTTATGAACGATCGTGGGATCACCGAGCAGAATCAAGAAGTGATGGGTTCAAAGGAGCAAGTGTTCCCTCGTTACGCCAACCCGGAGGACGGTACTTTGAATAACGAAGAAATGGCCCGTGTGGACCCCACCGATAAATTGCTTCTGGATTCCCTTCGTAAGGGCGAGATTGGTCCCTTAACAGATCCGAGGATTAGAAAAGCCATTGTCGACCTGGAAAGAAAGATCTACAACGACGGACGCGCTAGTTCGATGGAGGGTGCGTTGATGGCTGATATGCCTCGTCGCATTCGCGGTGGTTTCAGACCGGCTGGTGTATTTGGATCTCCTCCACCTAATTTAGATTCGCCTTTTATGGATGAGCGTATTAAACGTGGTTTTGTCCCTATGACACCACCTTTACCTCGTGGTGCAGGCGGCCCGCAGTTGCCAGGGTTTGTTTAATGTAATGCCCGATCTTATTGATCCTCTTGAGTTTCTTAGAAACTTTTTAGAGAAAACTATGAACGCCACGAAGTTGACTGCTTCGCAGGAGGCTGCTCTCGATTATCTCGAGTCCAAGGCGTTGAAAAACGACCCAGAAGCGCAAGCCGTGGCGACCTTATTGCGTAAGAAAAAATACGGACATACTTTGCCCACAGCGTTTGATATGGAAGTTTGATACTAAGATTCTCGATTTGCTTTAAACTAAAATATAAATAGTGCCAGCGCGTAAAAGTTATGTCCAGGATGGCTGGTCAGCGGAAAGAATTTCAAGAGTATTTAGACGATTACGATCGCACAAGACGTGGTGCCGGTTCTGAAAAAGAACCACCTACTGATCGTTTTAGTGGCAAAGACGTTCGTTATGCCTTCCGTGAAGGGCTGGATCGAGGTCTTTCAAAGGCTGATGCTGCCAGAGATGTTATTGATTATTTTGATGAAATTCGAAACGATACAAAATACGGCGGCGCAACAAGAGCAGCTATTAAAAAACTGCGCGGCTATTTGGAGTATGGAGACGGAGACGGCACAGGTGACGGATCTGACCAAAACGGTGGCGGCACTGGTGTTGACGATGGCATCAACCGTGGTCAGTTTGGTGATCCCACGCGCACTGATCCCGGTATGTTTGCCGGTTCTTATTTCGATTACTTAGGAACAGGAGATCCGAGTGACCCGCGTCAATACTATATGTACGGGTTTGATGGGCCAGTCGGTCTCGCCCGAGCTGATCGTCCTGTTCGCACCGATCGTTTCGGTGTTCCAGCGGACCTTCCCTCTTTCCTTAGCGACGGTCCTCTCGCTCCTTATTTCCAGACTGAGTCTGAATACATGGAGGAAAATCGTCCTGATCTTGGCGATATCTTCGGCGATGCTGCCAAAGGCGCTGGAGCTGCATTCTTAGATTCAGTTCTCGCGGGTGTAATTGGCGGCATCCGCGACGAGATTAAACTCTGATGTTTGAGTCAGACGACGAAGACTCAGAAGTCCATTGCATAATCACACTTGATGTGAACTGTGCTCGTGATGTTTATGAGTCTTTGAAGTTTCGGCTTGAGCAATGGCCTGGCGGAGATCCGCAAGAGCAGATAAACCTCAATGACACCAAGACTTTCTTCTATGGTGTTTATATGGAGTTGCTTCTTAAGAACGATCGAATTTAAGAAACTGACCAGGGACGTGGTTACTTTCGGCGTGATCTGGATGCTAAGCCTAGTTTTTGTTACGGTTTATCTAACCGTTATCGCAAACAGGTAAAGTAATTAAGCCAAGGGATGGGACCCCCACATTGGACCGCGACTAAGTCGATTAAGTGACAGCTTGTCGACTTAGCTAATGTGGTCGTCCGGGTTAGCCCTTGGTCAGTGCATGGCTGTTCTCTCTAACCCGGACATAATCTTTAAATGCCTTGACGTGCATGATACGCTTGGCAGACTAAGGGTCCTGGTCCTGCACCGGGATACTCTGACCAGGGTGGAAGAGAAAGTATCCCCTTTTCTGATGAACGTCGACGAAGTCCGCAGATACGTCAAGAACCTCAGGGGCGAGAACAGAACACTCAAACTTGAGATTCGTGAGTATCAAAAAGAGAATGCCAGGTTGCAAGAAATTATAAAAACGCTCGAAACGCAAGCTGTGGAAAACCTAAAGGAGCAGGGGTTTATAAAGTAAAAAACGTCGAACGCGGCAGGCTGCTGTAAAAGGATTCTGTGGGCAGCGCATCTGAAGAGACCTAAGAACCACAACGGTAAGAGGGCGATCCTGGAAGGGGGAGGGGTTGGGTGAGTAAAGGGAGGTCAGGGGTATTAGGTGAAAAACAAAAACGTCGGACGCGGCAAGCTGCAACAATTATTCCTGTGGAAAGGGCTTGATAAAAACCACAGTGCAGTTATATTGGCAGTGCGGGTAAGGGATTTGACTTGAGTCACCTGCCCCTTCTCCTTGGATCCCCCGCTGAAGGAGATAGAGCCTAATCAGATGGCGAGACCTGATTAGACTGCAGAGCAAAATAACTCCGGGGCGCAACGCAACCGTACCCGGAGCTTTGCTTTATCTAGCCCCCGGCTGCGAATGTCCAGAGAAGAATAACGGACATCATCATCGCGGGAGCCATAAGAAGGACCATCAGCCCAAGGTCATGAAGCGTCACCGTGGGTACTCGCAACTTCTGCCACCTTACCTACAAGTTGCCAGCCGGTGAACATGGCAAACTCAAAGCTGGCGAATGCATTAAGCCCCATGTCTACAGCCCGTTTTACATCCGGGTGACCGTAGTCATCAAAGAAAACAATGCCTCCTGGCTTGACCATGGGGACATAGAGGACAACATCTCTTGCCACAGAGACTGAGTCGTGGGCTCCGTCGATGTAAAGAACGTCAATCCAAGGCTCCCGACCAAAACGAGCGTCCAGATCAGTAAAAACATGTTGTGAGAGACCTTTGATAATCTCAACTTTGCCGCAATTCTTGGATTTTGCGATATTTTCTCGTGCTGTGCGCTCTAGTCGGGATAATCCAGCGTAATTTTCCGGATTTTTGAGATGTTCTTCGCTTCCGGTGAAGGGATCAATCGAAATTAAGCTCGATTCGTCGTTATCTAAGTAAAAATCAGACCAGAAACAGCTAGAAGCGCCTTCATACACGCCGATTTCTACAATCTGACGCTTTTCATTCGGGTCTAAGTGGATTTGAGGACCCTGTGTGTTTGTTCTTATCGCTTTATCACTGTTTAAAAGGGCGTCGTACCAACCTTCAGTGAAGTTGTAGTGATCTGCGAGCTTTTTCTTGTCTGGTGCGGCTACTTCGATGTTCGTATCTTCTTTTAGCTGTCCCATCAATTCTTTGAATGACGCTGCTGGCATGGTATTTGAAGGAAAGCATCAGTATGCTAACAGTGTTGACTGTTTTGGCTTGTTTTGCCCTTATAGTTTGCCCATCGCCCGAGTGCCGGAATCGGTAGACGGATCGGACTTAAAATCCGCTGACCTGTAAGGGTCGTGCGAGTTCAAGTCTCGCCTCGGGCACCTTTTATATCGTGAGTAAATGGCTGCTCAGCTAAAGAAACACAGCGACGACCAGATGCGCGGTTTAGCTGCGTATCAACAGATGAAAGAATGTCCAGGCTGCGGTCAAACACGCTTTCGTGTAATTGAAACTCGTCGACAACAAGACGCCCAACGACGACGTTACAAGTGTGATGTTTGCGGACATCGGGAAACTAGATACGAACTCACTCAACAAAGCTACGAAGAATATGTACAACTACGCAGGAGTTTCAAAGCTCTGAGTAAGATTTTTACTTCTCATACAATTAATGAAACTCTTGAAGAGAGTGATACAAAGATATCTGAGTACCCTTGTCTTTCTTGCGGTTTTTATACTAAGTCTTCTGGAGAATGTTCTCTAGATATACCTGAGTGCGGAACTTCCGACGCTGCCGATTGTTCTTCTTACCTTAAAAACAACTGATCATGGACCACGCTCCTATTAATGAAAAGTGGAATGGACGCCAGGTGTATGTAGGCCCAAGAGGGGGTAAATATATACTCGACGCTGCCGGTACTCGTAGGTATCTTCGAGAGTTCAAAAGCGTAAGAAGCGGTGAATCAAAAGATCAAAGACCGAAAAAGACGCCTAGAAAATTCAATCCCAGACGTCACGGTGTTATATACAGAACACTCAAGAGTCAACAGCAGCTATAAACATATTTTCATAGTTACTAACTCGTCCAACTTGATACCCGTAAGACTTTAATAGGTCGAAAATCATATCTCTCTGGTTTTCGTTACCTGGGTTGCTTTCGAAAACAATAAGGGGCTTGAATTGTTTGATAGTCATCTCAGCCCCTTTTAAGGCATCGTACTCGTAGCCTTCGATGTCCATCTTGATCATGCGGACTGGCCCACCGTATTGATGGTGGTCGATGGCAGTCATCCTGACCTTTTGCTCATCAAGAATCTTTTGATCCTTAGGTTTTACGAACGTTGAGCCGCCTCCGTCTTCACTGACTATGTAAAGAGTTTTTTCTTGGTGTGTCTTGCCGCTTGACGTAACACCTGAGTTTTCAGGCACGATATTTGTTTTTTCATTAATAAAAATATTTCCACAGAGTTGAAAGTAAGTGCGACGTTGCGCTTCAAAAGCAAACACTTGGTCGAAACACTCAGATAGAAGAATGCTGTAGACGCCCATGTGGGCACCACAGTCAATCAGAACTCCATCCCCTGGTAAGTGTTGCTTTATAAAGTTAATCAGTGATGCTTCAGGAACTCCGACTCGATGAGCCTGACAGAGACCTGAGTCGTCCCTGTGCATCAAGAAACTTGTTTCGACGGTAGGAACAATTAAATCGATACCTGGCGTCCAGAAAAAAGTACTCATGCACGTAATACCAGTGTTAGCATACTAACAGTTGGTCGTGAGTTTTGGACTCTATTCCTGTATTAGGCACAGCAATTGTGAACTGTCCTCACTGGATTTGGAGGTTGTTCTATAGCATTGATTACCCTGTAGATAACTTTGTAGTATTCAATAACAACGGTCGAGGTCAAATCACCCGTGAGCTCGATCTTTTAGCGGCTGCTCCTCATAAGTTCGTGAAGAAGGTTCATGTCGTGCATATGCCTTCAAACCTGGGGTGCAGTGGTGCTTGGAACTTAATCATCAAGTCTTTTCTAAAAGCGCCTTACTGGATCATTTCTAATCACGATGTTATGTACGAACCTGGTTTCCTTAAAGAAATGAACGAAAAAGCTCAGGACGAAGAAACAGGTGTTGTCCACGGCAAAAACGGTGGTTGGGATATCTTTTTGTTGAAGGACTGGATGGTCAACAAATACGGTCTTTTTGATGAAAACCTGTATCCGGGTTACTGCGAGGATCTCGATTACGGGATGAGGTTTATTCACGACGACGTCAAACGTGTTCTATCTCTCGAGCACGGTTACTACCACGGCACTAAAAAGGACGATTACTCAGACGGAAGTCAGACCTGGCGTTCAGAACCTGCTATCGCGCAAGGTGTGCATCTAGCGCACGAGATGAACAAACGGTACATGCATATGAAATGGAGTGAAGCCTGGCAAGGCCATGTGGAAGGTGAAACCTATAAAACACCGTTTAATTTGGATGACATGCCGGTGAGTTTTACTACTTATGACCTAGATTTCGTGCGCCGCAAGCACCTTGGTTTTTGAACATGAAAGGAGTACGTCACCCGATTGAAAGCGCATGCTGGTCTGTTGATGATGATCCCGCAGCTCAAAGTTTTGCCGATTGGGATTATCTGCTCAAAGCTGTGCGAACGGCTGCGGATTGTCGTATCGATTGCGCTAATCCTTTTGTTAATGCTTTTCCTGGCGATCACTACCGCCTTCTGGCTGGCCTCATCTATAACCTTGATCGTTCTTCGGGGCCAATGAAGATCCTCGACATCGGCACACACCTAGGAACATCAGCCAGGACGATGCTCGATTTTTCAGATGACGAAGACACGGTCGTTACTTTCGACGTGAACGAGTGGACTAGCTACCCGACCACTTATTTAACTGAAGAAGACTTCAGTTCTGGAAAACTTGTACAGCATATAGAGGATTTACAGCAACCTCAGACGTTTGCACGGTTTGCCAAGATGCTTTGTGAGGCTGACTTTATTATGTGCGACGGCCCGAAAGACGGTGTTTTCGAGCGTAAGTTCTACAGTCTTTTATCCACACTAGACTTCCCAAAGAAACAACGGTGGTTGTTCTTGGACGACATCCGTTTTCCGAGTGAAATGATTTCTTGGCGAATAATCGATTCTCCTAAAATCGATTTAACCTCGTTTGGTCATTTTAGCGGCACTGGATTAGTCAACATTTCAGAAGGATTCAAGTTCGGTTGATGCCTTTTTACTCGGCGTACACGGCTAGCGGTTATTTAACTAATAACCTTCAAGATTTGCTCGATCAAAAGGATCTTTCTTCTTTTGCTTTGAGCAAACTTGCTGCTTTGTCGCCGACTACTACAAGAAAAATATGCTCTGATTCTCGTTATATACCGTCGCCAGATGTACTCGAGAAAATCTGTACGACTCTCAATGTCACTCCTGGCGACGTTTTAGGAATAAAGAGTACAATGGAATTAACTGTTGCAGTAGGTTCTGGTGTTTTCTCAGGCTGATTATGCTTTAGCTGCTCGCCTGCTTGGTCAGCCCATGCCGACCTCAGCTGCAGAGCAAGCGATGATGGCACCCATGGTTTCTCAGGTGCTTCGTGATTTCATGGTGATGCGTGCACCGTCACCTGATTATTCAGATGAAATGTACACCGGGGCGACTCGCTCTTTGAATACTTACCCAGATACTCAGTATCCGCGTTTTAAGGCTGAAATTGCTTCACGTCTTCGGACTGAACCTGAGCAACCTTCTCAGGATGCTTATCTGATTGCGTTACTCGACCAGGTGTGCCAAGACCCTGAGCTCGTGATGGAGATGCTCAGGATGCTCGATGAGATGGATGATGAAGCAAATATGCACATGCAAGAGCTGTCTTCTCAGCGTCCTGCCGAGTACGACACTCCTTCTGACGCTTCTGGGTATTCGATGTTGAATGCTCCGTCTTCTAATTCTGTACCTCCTTCCGTCCAGTACCAACAACTGAGCTGATGAATCAGAGTCAAAGACAACTTGAAGAGCGAGACGTCAAGTTAGAGGCTCCGGTGCAGAACCCCGTGGAGTTTATGCGTCGTTATTTAGCTTCTAATTTTCCACAAACAGCAGCGATGCCTTCTGCTGATCAAAAGACCACGCAAGTTCCCATGATGTCTCACGATAAAGGATTAAACTTAGAAATGAAAAAGCCCTTAAGCGGCACGTCCTTCGATAACCCTGCAGGAAGCTAATGAACAAATTAATTAGAGAGGGCCTCGAAGCATTACAAAAGCTGTCCAAACAAATTGATGATGAAGTACTTCGCGGAGCTAGGTCTGCGGAAGATGCGGCTCAGTTAAAAACTGTAATTAAACAGCGAGAAATTGATTTAATTCAGAAAGCACAACTCGAAGATCTTGCGGCACCTGCAAAAACCAAAGGCGGTCGCGAGATGATCGAAGTTGGCGGCATAAGTGTACCAAAAGGTGGTATCAGAAATTTCTTATTGGCAGGTGGGTTGGGATCAGCTGCTTATTTCGGTCCTGGTATCGTGGAAAGAATGAGCGGTGGGGCTAATTCGGGGCCTGTTATTCTTGGTCAGGGTGAAACTTTAGATCCGGCTAGGTTCACTGCTGACATCTCAACTCAAGAAAAAATCGCTCAGAGAGCGATGAATCGTAACGATAGACGTAGACTTGCTAATGTCTTTATTGGCCCTATTAGAGCAGGTCAACAACTCATTAATTTACTTCCTGATGAATTGCAAGGGGGGCAAGACATCCCTCTGATGGAATATTTTAAGTATGAAGACCCTAATGAAACTGTAAGAGAGCGGGTTGAGTTGCTCGACCAGCAGATGGATAAGTCCAATCTGCGAAAACGACAAGAAATTCAGACTGAAAAACAAGGAGAAGCTCAGGTCAAGCGAACGGAAGGAGAAGCAGACATCGAAGCACGACAGGTAGATATCATTAATAATTATCTAAAGAATCGTAATATCTTTGGTCCACAAGGTACTCCTACTCGTCCTAATCGCGGTAACTACCAGTACTGATCATGCTTAACCAAAACATCCAACAGCTTTTCAGTGAGCTCGGTACTCCAAACCTGAGTATGGACCCGAGTGCTGGGATCAGGATCAATCGTTTTCCTGAGGAAATTCTTCTAGCTCAAGCTCAACCTCAAACTGTCGTACCTCAGGCAAACCAACCTGGATATGGGTATCAGATTGGACAACAGGTAGGCGGTCCCGAGTTTGACGTCCAAACTCAGTCAATTCCTGTTCAGGAGTATGCAGAGCAACCTAGCTCAGATAACGAAAGCTCGTTAGAAGTGCCTCCTGTCGAGGAGCCGGTCACAACCCCTCCGGCACAAAGGACTGGCGCTGCACAGCAGTATTATCTAGAGACTATCAAACTCATCGGTGAGGGTATTGCTGACGCTGAGCTTGAGCGAAGAATTCAGTTTCAAAAAGTTCTCGATGCACAGGAGCTGGAAGTTGAAAAACTGCGTGCTCAGACTGCTGTTGAGAAAAGAAAAATTGATGAGAACATCGCAAGGTATCAAGCAAATGCAATACGCGAAGCTGAAATCGCAAAAGCTTTGACCATGGTGGCGTATAAAGCTAATCGCCCGGATGCTGAACTTGTTGGTGAAATCATGGGACCGACAAGTGGATTATCATCGTTATATAAGGCTGTTGGTCCTGTTCAGGGAGCCAACATCCAGCTACCGAGGGGGAACTGATGCTACCTGCAATTATCGGAGCTGTTGCGCCAGCAGTAGTAGGAGCAGCTGCGAACAGTATTTTTGGAGGCAATAAAGGCTCTTCATCTGACAGCTCGCAACAACAACAGACAGCTGGATATCAAGGCAGTCCTCTTGACTTTTACGCCAAGTACGGAGCTGCAGCAGCGGCAGCAAACAACCCACTAACTCTTGCGACTTCAGAATTTGGTGCTGCCTTACAAAGCTCTACTTACGGTCAAGCCCTTCTAGCTCAGGCTTTACAGCAGGGCTCAGCCACAGCGCTCGCCGACGCAGCAACCCGTGGTAACACTGCCACGCAACTTCAAGCGAGTGAGGTTGCCCAACTTCTAAACGCAGGCATTGGTCTGCAAGAAGACCTTGGCAAGGCACGTCTTGGTGTTGCACTCCTCGGTCCTCAGTACATGGCTCAAGCGGCAACGGCTGCTCGAGGAGGGGACAATGAACTTGCAAAGAGCCTTGGAGAAACCAATTTAGGTATTAGGGCTCTTCAAGAAGCTTCTAAAGCAAATATTGCTCAGGAGTTCAATAAAAATCTTGGTACATTAGCCACGACCCGTGCAGCCGCTCAGAGCGCTTTAGCTCAAGGTGCTCAGCGAATTGCTGGTCAACTTCAGCTTAATAATCAGCAAATTGGAGGTCAGCTTCGGTTAGGTGATCAGCGAATCAGAGGTCAACTTGCGCTGGGTGATCAGAACATCATGGGCAACCTCACGCTGAACAAAGCTAAGACCGAAAGTGACATCGCTCGTATCCGTGCAAACACTGCGGCTACGAAAGACTTGAGAGCCAATGCAGTTAATATTGCAATGGCTGGTCAACGGTATTTCGGATGATTTCTACTCAAGCACCTGATACTAATACTGTCGGGGCTTGGTTAGACACACTAGGCAAGACCCAAAAAGATGCTTTCTTGCACTACGTCAAGAACAGCACGAGTGATATTGAGAGTTATTTATATGCTCGCTTTTTGCGTCCTGGCTACACCGGCTCGATCGCTGACCTCACCGCCTGGCTACAAGAAAAATACCCCAAGCAAGATTTGCGTAAAGTCCTGCTGATCGAAATCGATAGCCTGAAAATGGATATCGATAACGTCCGGCAAATGACCCTTACGGGAATGCTAGATCATGCCACAGCAGCCACAAAAATCAGCGTCCTCCAAAAAGAACTCCGCTCGCACATCCAGGCGGTCAGACAGCTCACTGATGGTATTGATCGCCGTGGGCTTTTACTTGCTGGTGCGGATCGTTGTTTACGTGAGCTCGTAAATAGCTTCGAAGATTCACCGACTATGTCTGATTTGATCGATGAAGCTTCAATCGTTGTATGGTCGACTATTGAACGAGAAGAAAAATCGTGACGGATAAGGAACGGATTATTCAGTTTATTGAAGACACTGAATATGACCGTAGCTATCTACCGCATTTTGGTTTGATCCCTGATTGGTTCATTCGTTATAAAGAACTCAGGGATCTTATTATCAATTATTTAGACCGTCTCGAGGAGTCCCAAGATATTAACCAGCGGGCATTTGAAGATGCCCATGAAACTGTCATTGACTCCGAGAGCTAGCTCAATCGTATCGTCTTCTTCGACATACTCTCCACCGAAAGGAAGAATACAAGCGGGTTGAGTTGAGACGGGAGTACCCACGCAGTCTGTCCACCAGATCAAATCATCGTTCGTCGAGCCACTGAAAAGAGCTTCAGTACATTGGCGTGTGATTCTGGTGAAATTTTTATCGAGGGTGTAAGCACCCAAGTGGTATAGAAGGTGAGGACGTTGTGTGGCTGTGTCTACAGCCATGTATTTCCAGTGGAAAAACACTAACCACTCGTCACCGATGTCAATAGGAGCGGTTGAGTTGAATGTGGGTGACTCGCCGACGACCTTTTTGAGGCTTGACGAATCAATTTCTATGTCTGGTTCACCGGGTGTTCTGATTGAGATTGGGACGGTCGAGTATAAGAGGCGAAGTCTTCCTCCTTCGCTGAAGAAACACCAGTTCTTTTCGGCTTTCCCTGGCTTTAGGTTGTCGCCTACAGGAGGGTAGATGCAGTCGTTAACTTCTCCAAACTCATCAATGTGACCAACGCACACTTTTGGTTGGTTTATCATAGTGTGCTTTGAGCTGTCCCATTTCGAGGCGTATGAGCTCGTAATGAATTGCAAGTACAACTCGTCATCAGGCGCTTTGAAAAGCCTTGCATCTTCGTAACTAAGCCTGTGCGGCTTGTTTCTGATTTTTTTAGCACCTGAAATAGCATTTTCTGAGGTCAACTCACCAATGTAGATTTCGGTTGGTGTGTTGTTGTAATAGAAATATTTTCTGTCGTGCCTGAACACAAAAGGTTGCGGCTGGCTTCTAAACGAAACAAGCCTATGGCCTTGATGATTTACTAAGCAGGGGCTGAAATTAGCCACTGAATTTTCTGGTAGTCCCCAGTAAATTCGTGAGAACTTACCTCCAATGTCATCAGCCTGCTGATAGACCGTCGGGTAGCCACGCTTGCTGCGGATGTTTACAGGTACTTGGGTGTACTTGAGCGTGGTTTGATATCGAAGTTGTTGTTGAGACATCAGGCTAGCTCCATGGCTTTGGTGAAACCTTCGGCAATTTTGTCCCACCTATAAGAAGGATTCTGGGTGACTTGGTAACAGTCGTCCCCTACTTTCTTACGATATGCCTCGTCTTCGTAAAGTTTTTGAATTAGTTCGGCTGCGTGCTTGTAGTTGATAACGCCTCTTTCAACACCGAGATCTTTATCAGTAACCCAAGCTGCTACATCGATAAGAAGACCTTTATCTTTCCAGATGTCTTGACACGAGGTATGAGCTGGTACGATCTGAGGTTTTTTGCACATTGCGTGCTCGAATGGGACAAGTCCCCAACCTTCTCCGTTTGCAGTGTTAATACCAATGTCTACAGCGTTATAAATGAGATTAAGTTGCTCATCAGGCGGGGCAGCCATGTAGTTGATGCCTGGTGTAACAGCCAGTTTCGCTGTGGGGTCAGCCCCTCTTCGACGCATTTCGGTTTCAAAGAGTTCTGTGATTGCCCAGCCAAGATCTTTCTCGCCCATATTCAGGTAGAGAAGGGCATCTTCTTTATCTTTGGCGAACTCAGCAAAAGCTTTGATTGTTTGATCAATGAGTTTGCGAGGTTGATTCCTGTTTCCGTTGAAGACAATAAATTTGTCCAAAGGAAGACCTAGTCGTTTTCTAGCTTCGTCGCGCTCGATCACATGGAATTTACCTTGATCTAGACCGTGTGGGATTACTCCGAGTTTCTTGGGTTTGATACCATGCGACATCAAGCGCTGTGCTTGCTCGGGCGTGAATGTAATTGCAAAATCCCAGTGCTCGATGTACCTCAGCATCGGCATTGGATACCACTCTGAGTCAGTAGGGAAGTATGCAATAAATTTGAATTTGAATTGATCTTTGAGAAGATGAACTCGTTCCCACACCTGGTTAACGATCCATAGATCGTTTAAGCAAATAATGTAATCAGGGCGTTCAATCTCAACAATCTGCTGGATCCTTCCGATTCCAAATCGATCTTGAGGATTATGAGCGCTAGCTGGATAAATCTTAAACGGGTAACTGTGAGGATCTCCTTGGTAGTTTATGCCAAAAGAAACTATCTCATGCTCTTTGCTTAGGTGATCTAGAATGCTATGAGTTACACGAGCGAAACCAGTATTAGAACAAGCATCTCCGTACCAAAGAATCTTCGACATACGGGTTTAGAATTTCGCTATCAGTATACAAACACTAAACGATAATGCCTAGCAGAGAAACATTTGCATATCGTCGCGCACTGAAGCTAAGAGCACAGAAAGCTGTTGATGATAATGACTCCACGGTAGATAGTGTGTTTGCAAGAGCTCAGGATGATTTCCTGACCTTTTGCACAATTATGGATAAAGCTCCAGCGCACCACATGCTGGAGTGGCACAAGCATTTAATTACTGGTGTAAGCAACAGATACCTTCTTGATATTGCAGGCCCTAATTTAGATATCTTGGCACCTCGCGGTAGTGCTAAGTCGACTGTGCTCAATATGTTCACTGCCTGGATCATCGGCAGGCACACAAGTAAAGGCATGCCTTTGCAGATCATCTACTGTTCGTACAACATCGCAACGGCAATACCTAAAAGTCGAATCATCAAGCAAATTATCGATTCGACCTCCTTTAAAAAAATCTTTCCGAAAGTCAAGCTCAAGTCAGGTATGCAGAGCGACATCGGTTGGTCAATCGACTTTGATTATGCCGGTATCGACCGTGTGGGCGACGAAGAATTCACACTACGCGCCGCAGGTCTTCGAGGAAGTATCACGTCTAAACGTGCTCACCTGGTCATTGTGGATGACCCTATTAAATCCAGTGCGGATATTAAAAACCCTGCTGTTAGAGATGAAATGAATAACAACTGGTCTTCGGTTATTGCTCCGATTGTGTTTGAGGGTGGTCGCTCTATCTGTCTGGGAACCCGATTCCACCCTCTAGATATTCATAAAACTATGTTCTCTCCCACAAAGGGATGGAAACAAGTTTCTCAAGAAGCACTTACTTATGACTCAGAGGGAGACGCAGTAAGTTACTGGCCTGAGCAATGGTCAGTTGAGTACCTTCAGCAGCAGAAAGAACTTGACCCAGTCGCTTTTGCTTTCCAGTACCAGCAGCAACCAGTCATGACGTCAGATCTGGTTTTATCACCTGATCTAATCGTCAAAGGAGAAGTTGAGACTGAGTTCGACTCGCTGGCTGTGGGTATCGACTTATCCGCCAGTAAAAATGAAACTTCTGATTACACAGCCTTTGTTCTTGGAGGGCGTCTAAAAGATAAGTTTTACATTATCGACGCGCACCAGGTGCGTTCTATAGGAAACCTTGAAAAGATCGACCTTCTGTGCGACATGCTTGTTGAGTGGGGAATCCTTGAGTTACAAGGAGATCAGTATTTTCCCACTTACTCAACTGTCACTCTGGTCGTCGAGGCCGTCGCTTACCAAGCTTCTCTAGCTGCTGATTTGAGACGTGTATTACTGAATGAAAGAGGTTTGGGAAACTTGCATATCCACGAAGTTAAAGGTTTTCGTGGCGATAAAGTTGCTCGTTTTAGAGGGACGCTCGGTCTACTAGAGAATAAAAAAGTCATTTTTAACAAGTACCGCAAATTCGATGCGTTGACCGATCAGTTGATTAATGTCGGTGCAACGTCTCACGACGACCTCTTAGACGCTTACACCTGGCTCATGACCTTCCTTCAGCGTCGCGGAAACTTCTCAGTTGAATACTAATGAAATCCATTTACATCACAGTCACAGCTCACAACCCTTTAGCTCGAGTAGATACAACTCTGAAAGTTCTCAAAGGGTATGAATCTATAGAGCTTGAAAAAGAAATCGACATTTTTATTGATTTTGACCATCGTTTAGATCTGGATGAGTTTTCTCTAATCGTTGCCTCCCACACCGACTTCAATCGGGTTGGCTTCGTTGTCGCTGGAGAGGAATACAAGGGCTACGATCTTTGCTGGGCGCATAAGCCTTCTCTTATAAGAAAAATTTGTAAGAAGACACATGACTTTTATATGTACTCAGAGAACGATATGTTGTTTACAAAAAAACATTTTGATTACTGGCACAAACACAAAGATGAACTAAAAGCTCATAATTTAGAGCCTGGTTTTTGTCGAGTTGAGCGCTTAGGTAACAAGCTGATTCCTTTTGATAACTATCGAAAATGGAAACTGGGTGGCGTTACAGAATATGTTTGGGGTGACATACCGTTTAAATCAGAGTTCATTCCGAAACTTTTCGATGAAGAAATTTTTGGTTTCACGACTCTGGGCAACCCTTACTCAGGGATGATGATTCTGGATCAGGAAGATGCAGAAAAGTACGTCGAAAGCTGGAGCTGCAATCCGATTCATAGTCACATCAAAACAGGTAAAAGAAACTGGCCTATCGCAGACCGAGCCTCAATGGGTCTTGCTTTTGAAGACCTGAAGCCGTGGCAGGAGCACCGCCGCGTTGTGCCTGTTACGTATGAAGGAGATTCTGTAGTGATACCTGACTACGCCTTGATCGAGCATTTAGATAAAAAGTATTCGTCAGCGCTCGTAAAAAATCAAAGTATCATTGACTCGAAAACCATGTTCTCATACTGACATGACTTTATCCTTGCATAACTCCGATAGAGTCGACCACCCCACGCACTACAACCAGGGTGACATTGAGTGCATCGATGCGATGTTGGCTGCTGGTGGGCAAGATGCGGTCAAGAACTTTTGTCATCTTTCCTGCTTTAAATATCTTTGGCGCTTTCAGCACAAGAACGGTGTTGAGGATTTAAAAAAAGCAGAGTGGTATTTGAAAAAGCTTATTGAGCTAAGTAAGTTAGACTGACAAAAAGACTTAGAGAATGGACATCCGCGCTTTTGGTTCTGTATA
>Ga0098074_1000752_pt1 | contig 19366 bp, 1 predicted proteins | sample 32_taG_FD_75064 | JGI IMG/M metagenome (GOLD analysis project Ga0098074, IMG submission 75064) | Marine viral communities from the Gulf of Mexico - 32_GoM_OMZ_CsCl metaG | ecosystem: Environmental > Aquatic > Marine > Oceanic | place: Atlantic Ocean: Gulf of Mexico | collected 2015-07-12
ATCCATACTTTATCTATTGGACTAATTTTATCAACCATTTTAGGTTGTACAACTTTTGTTAAATCCTTTACCCATTGAGATTTACCTATACCATATGATATAGTAGCTAATGAAGCTAATTTCATATACTCACTAGATACTTCTAAACCAGACTCTTCAATAGCTTGACTTATAGTACCAGGCATAACAGATTTACCATCCCCTACAAATCTAGTATCTACCTCACCTTTATAAGGTGTGACAGTATAAAGATTATGTTCATCTTTACCAGCCTCAATACGTTTCATAATTCCTTTAGCACCAATACTATTCTTATCATACTCTAAGAAATCATATCTATCATCTCCTTTAAGTCCTTCATTTACAAAATAGTCATGTGTATTACCTAAATTAGTAACTCTGTACCAAGAGTTTTCTCCAAATTTAATTAACCTAGAATCTCCTTTTTCAAGATCCATAGTTTTAGTATTTGAAGAGAAAAATTTAACCCCTTCATCTAATACTCTATTAGGTATACTTCCGCCTAATATAGATGAGGCTTTATAAGGGAATCTAGCTTCAGCTGTTATATCCTCTTTAATATCATAACCTTTTTGACTAATCTCATTCTTTTGTTTCATAGATAATCTACCGAAATTTCTTCTATAGAATATCATATCATCCTTATTAAGTCTAGATAAGGTTTCTGGAGTCATTTTTATAAATCTATTATTTTGAGTTCTAACTACATAGTTTTTACCGTCATAATAATATACTTGACCTAATCCACCAGAATTATCTATAATAGCAGTCTCACCAAAATCATAACCCATAGCACTTAATACATCATTACCGGTTATATTATGAGATATAGCTCTATGTGATAATTTATGATTTACACCATTATGATTAAATGTTTTAGGTGTAATAACTATATAACCACCTCTACCATCTTTAATATTTTGGTTCCACATATAAATCTTACCTGTTTGTGCAGATCTAATAAGGTCCCCATTCAGTTTACGAGATATAGCATCTAGGTTATATTCTGTATCATTTAAACCAGAAAAACGTTTAAAGAAGTTAAATTCTCCTTGATCCTCAATTTCTTCATGTTGTGGATTATCCGGATCTACTACTTTAATATTAGTATTTACCTCTTTAATAGTAGATGGGTTGGCTAGCCAAGCACCCAACTCACCAAATCTTAAAGCAAGATTTATAAGTTTATCTGATTTATTTAATGTATTTAAGTGATTTAAATAATCTTCATTAGCCTGAACATCAAGGCCAAATAATGAAGAAAAAGACTTACTTCCTAAACCTCCTTTATTAAGTATTAATGAATAAAAATAAAGTGCATCATAAAATTCTGTATATTTCTCACCTTTATCTCGTAGTTGTCTTAGGCCTTGTCTAATAACTACTCTATTATGTTCATCTGTTTGTAATAAGTTTTTAGTTCTTATAATGGTGAACATTTCTTTTAATCTATTATCTTTAAGATTTTCAGATCTTAAAGCATTAATAAACCCATTATGCTCTAGCTCAGGATCCATTTCCATTTTCTTAGAAACCTCAACTATATCAATCATAAATTTATGACGATCTATACTATCAGTTAAATCGTATTTGTTACCATCTAATGAAAATGATTTAGCATAGTCAGTAGATTGTAAGAAATCATTAATACCTAACCCGTAGATATACCCTTCTATAGAATTAAATTTCTCCTTATCGTTTACATTACCAACTACTTTAGCTACAGCTTCTATAGATCTTGTAACATTTGATGTGTTTTGAATCAAACTTCTAGCCGCAAATAATGCTTTTATATAACCAAAATAATGTTTATTCTCTTGTAACAAAAAGAATGGGTTTAATCCTGCTTTATGTTTTTCATACTCATCCGTTATCTCTTTAGCATACTTACCATCTCCTTCTACAGACTTTACAAAATTTTCTAGCTTATCAAAGTCCATGAAAGTTTCCTTACCGGTGATAGTATTAACACGAGTTATGAAATCATTTAAATAATGATAAACATCCCAACTACCATTAGGTAAACCACCATTAATAGCTAATATTCCAGTAAATGCTTTTAATTCTGAAGCAATCTCTTGAAGTTGAAATAATTGTCTAGGACCATCATTCAAAAAGTTATGTAACTCATTATCTCTTTCTTTTTTAAGAACATCGATACTTTCTTCTGTAGATTTTATAATATCTTTAATCTTTTTATTATAAGCTCTTGAATCCTTTATAATATCTTTAGAATCTTTAACCATACCATCAATAACAGATCTTTCTATATTTGTTAGTTGTTTACTAGATAAAATAGCAAATTTATCCGCCATCAACACTGGAGCCTTAATTCTATCATTAGTAAAATAATCAAACCATTTACCACGTCCTAATACAGTAGGTATTCTATAAGTAGGTTTACCCATCTTCTTAGCAAATAACGCAACCATTTTTATTCTAGGATCCTGGCTTTTAGTTTTTTCAAAGATTATAAACTTATTATTATCTACTAATTTATAAGCTGCTAAAGCTTTAGCATGATCAACTTTATCAAAATCTAATCCTTTTATATCAGACATAAAGTTTTTTAACATTATAAGCTCCGAATCTGTTGGAATAGATTCTTCAATAGTAGATGATTTAGATCCAAATACACCTGTATTATTGTTAAGGCCTACTAAAGATTGTACTACTGCATCTTCAGTGTTATTTAAATTCATAAACTCTTTAACCTCTTTAACAGGTTTTTTATCGTTCTCGAGTTTAACTAAAGATTCTACTTCATACTCTACCTCTTGATTCTTGGCTTTAATACCTTCAATTACCTTACTATTTTTCTTACCATACGTTTTTTCAAGATATAATTTTATAGCTTTTTGTATAGATAATTTCTCATTTTTACGTACAGTAAAATCTGTAGAGTCTTCTACATTTCTAAGAAGTTTTTTAACATTTGGATCCTTTAATAAATTAAGAATATCACCTAATTCAAACCCCATAATAATACCAGTAGCAATAATACCACTAGTACTATCTGTAGCCCCAATACGAGCTAAAATAAGCTCCTTAGCATTATCTGTAGCAGCAGATAACAAAGCTGATAAATCCTCCCAAGCTTGAGGTTTCATATCGATTTCTCCTAAATCTCTTTCTCTCTGAAGTTCCTCTATATATTTTTCAGTATTAGCTATAGTTTTAACCGTACTTCTTCGACCATCGCCTGTATATAAATGTAGTCCGCTCTCCGATGCTCCATATAGTTCATCATATAGTTTTAATACTTCTCTATCTTGGAATAGGTTTTGTTCCCCTCTAAATTTAATATACTTACTATTATTTTTAATACCATTTCTCCAAGCAGTAAATGTAGCTGCATATCCCTTTAATCCGGTAGCAAATATACCTACACCAGACTTACCTGTAGTATTTACAATCTCTAGTAATGGTATAGATATAGGATTCCACGGTGAATAAGTATCTTCACTAATCATCTTAAGATCACCATCCTCAATAATATAGTCGACTATTTCATCAACCTCAGCTCTAACTCTTTCCACAGATACTGGAGTAGCTGCCTCTAAAGCATTCTTAGGGTCACGTGCACTTTTTAATAATCTATCTACAATAAAATTCTTAGTTGCTTCAGATAAATATTCATATTCAACCTTATCAAACTCAGCTAATTTTTCTTTAATATTACTCTCATTAGAAGCAACTAAACTTTTAATATACTTAGATCTTTTATTATTAAAATAAGACTGAAAAGCTTTTTTAGATATTCTAGTTTTATCTTCATTTAGATATCTATCATAACTATAAAAAACACCTGTTTTAGGATTAACAGAATAAACAATAATACTTGATTTATCAACATCATGATCCGCTCCAGTAATCTTTAGCATTTCAAGTGGACCATATACTGTATTTCTTTGTGAAGTTATATAACCTTTAACCCTACCAGCTGTATAAGATTGTTTACCTTGACCAGGTATTCTAGATGCAATTAGTTCCAATGTTTTAGGAAAACTATCAGCCTGCTCTTTAGCTAATTCATTGATTAATTCATCTGAATACATTGAATTTTGATCATTTATAGACTTTAAATCAAACTCTCTTATCTTATCTTCATCACTATACTCAGCATATTTATCAACTGTTTTACGTAATAAATTTAATCTATTTTTTACGTGGTTACCTTTAAAAGTATCTTCATCTGCATACTTATATTCAGCTTCGGCTTTGTCTAAAATAATTTTTAACTTACCGATTGTAAGACTTTTAAGAGGTCTTTTAATAAATCCATATTTACCATTAGAACCAGAATCTGCTGCTCTAATTCTCCCCTCAAAAAACTCAATCATTTGGTTTCTTTGTTTAATACGGCCGTCCTCAGTCTCAGTATTAAAGTTACCCATAATACTATCTATGGTATCACTATCTCTTAAGTTATAAGCAGCTTTATGTGTTTGCGGCATATAAAACTCAGAGTCAATTGTTTCCCAACCTCTAGATTCGTCAGATAAAATCTCTTTTATTTTGTCTTCTAGAATAGCACGTTTTTTAGGGTCGGTCTCCTCTTGTAAATCTTTATATTCTTGATAATCTTTTAATTCTTTACCAGTATTATCCTTATATTTTATCCATTGTAATACCTCTGGATTAGGTAAAACTTTAGTCATGATTCTACCTTCCTCTAATAACTCATTAAAGTTATCATATTTTTGAGCTTCCCATAAGGGCATATTTTCCTCCGTACCAGCTACCCAAATAAGATCTGTAGGAATTAAATTAGCTATAGATTTAATTATCTGCGGTTTAATAGAACTTGACTTCATAAACTCATCTCGTTGTAAAGATCTCCCGCCTTCTACCGGATATGACTTAATAAAATCAAATGAAGCAGCTACAACATATTGACCACCTTTAAATTTAACTCTAGTAGTTGCTCTATTAAATTCAGCCATCACTGAACTATGAAGAGTATTATGTAATAATTTGGAGCTTAACGGTACCTTAGTACCCATATTAATATAATCAGTAGTCGACCCATAATCTTCTCTTCTAGATACCGCATCAGCAACTAATTTTCTAGCATACTCCTTCTCTGCGTAATCCATTACTTTATACTTTTGTATAAAAGTATCTATTTTAGAGGTCTCTTCTGGAGTATGATCATACTTCTTTAGGATATCCACTAACTCAAACCAATCTTCTTCACCTTCTAATGGTGTGTTTTCCGAAGCTTTAGTCCAATTAGTAAGAATATCTATAGCTGTAGCATAAATAGAATGCTTTATCTTATCTAAGCCAGTCTCTGATAAAGATAATAACGCTTCATTAATTTGCTCAGCCTCTAAAGCAGAGTCACCCTCAAAGGCTACAGCACTAATAACCTGAGTCATTAATGATACCAAGCTATCATCAGCATCAACCTCTAAATTTCCAGATGCTGTAGTATCGGGCTCATGATCTGCCTGTAAAATAACACCATGATGTTCGTTAGAGAATGGTGTATATTTTAAAGTTTCATTACCCTTCCAAACTCCTTTACTATTAACAGATTTATTACCAGTCTTCTCCCCAGATACAAATCCTACTTTTTCAATATAAGAATCTCTAATATGTGGATTAACAGATAATACTTCTAATACTAAATCCCACGAACTTGGCTCATAATTAATATCTCCAGGAACCCCCTTACCTTCATTTGAGTATGCACCAAAGTGCTCCCAAAGTTCTTGCATATTCTTTGCTTCTATTTGCTCACCTTCATAGATAATAGGCCCACCAGAAAACTTTATACTTTTATTCATTTTTGTGAATAATCTATGTAATTCTGGGGTACCCTTTCTTAGCATTTCATAATCAAAGATATTAAACGTAGCTTTTTTCTGAAATCTAAATATACCTGTTTTATAATTTACTTCGTTAGAAATATCTTTAATAGCCCCACCCTTAGAAGTATACCCTGACATTTCATTCCCTAAAGAATGGTTTAATCTTTTAAAATATAATGGGTGAGCAAACATAGCAGCATCGTAAACATCCTGTTTAGTTTCTTTATCAAGATTTCCTAATAAGTTTAACATTTCTTGTGGGTCATCTATTACAGCTGTATTAGAGTGTTTACCCAAATATTTACCTTCCTCATTATCACCAACCAATCTAGGTAATTGATGTCCGGATCCTAAACTAGCATTACGTTTAGCTTGATCACTATACATACTATCTAAGGCTCTATGTAAAGCAATTCTTTTTGCAAACTGTTCTTTTTTATCTAAGTTATGCCCTTTAGTATCTTCTTGAAATTGTTCAGAAGCTAGTATACTATTAACATCCGTATCCCCTTTAAATTGATATAGGGACCCCATAGTTAAATCTAATACTGAATTACTTAAGGTATTACTTTGATAAAAATATCCAGTAGTTAAAATATCAAAAGCTTTATCTCTGTTATAAGCGTTAAATTTTTGAGTTACTAAATCTATACTTTTAGGAGATAAACTCTCACTTGTATATCCAACACGTGCTAAGTCATCTTTAAACTTAGCTAACATTTCATCAGTAAAATTAGAAGCTTTCGTAGGATTATTCCAAATTTCATCTAATTCAACTATAACGTCTTTTATAATAGCATAGCTAGTATTTTTATCTACCTTATTTTCTTTATACATTAAACCACTAGTAAGTCCAGAACTTCTTACTTTAAAGTAATCAATTTTACTTTTCTTTACAAACTCAGCTAGCTTTTTAATATTACCACTCTTCTTAATCTCTTTAATCTTCTTCTCACTTAATCTTGTATTCTTATCCTTTGACCACTCTAGTAATTGATCTGTCCAAGAATCAACTATAACACGTACAGTGTTATTATGCTGATTACGTTGAGCTCTTATAAATTGATCTTTAAGATGTCTAGTATCTAGAGCTCCACCACTTTCAGGTAACATACCAGGACGATCAGAATTAGATTTAAAATACCCTAATTCAATCAATGATCTGTCAGACATTACTCCAGGCTGAAATAAGGCTTCCTGCCACCCTGATTTAGATGCTATACCTAAATAAGCATGTTCAATTAAATATTGTAACTGTTCTCTTTTACTTAATTTACTATTACCCTTAGATACTAATCCTTGAGTAATACCATCTTTAGCCCTAAACCCTAATAAAGTATACTCTCTAGCTCCGGTACCTTCTAAACCTCCTACTAATACATTGTCTTGGAAGAAGCTATCTTTAGCTTTTCGTAATCTATTAATAATATTAGGAGCATCGTAAAGCCTAGCTTTCGGTGCGGCCGTGGCTATTTGGTCTCCATTAATATTGGTACGCATTACCTTAGCTGTAGTACCTTCTGTTACGTTTAACATATCAGCTAATGGCTCAGTAAATGAGTGTAATGTTTCTAATATCGGATAATCTAATTTACCATCTGTATCGGCCATTTTAGGTATATCAAATCCCTTTAGATTTAATTTTTCCCTATTGACTTCATCATTCATAGCAATCATATACGCATAATTACCAACCAAATTAGGCAACGTTAAGCCACCTACAGACGTTGAACTAGCTCTATAATTATCAATATTATCATTATAATAATCTAAGAATTTTTTAGATATATAATTTGGAGTACCTAGACGTTTAAGCAAATTAGCAGCTGTTGCCGTGTCACTAATTTTAGCCCCCGACTCTGGTGTAATCATAACTTTAACACCGCTACTTTCACTTTTATTAATCCTATTAAATTCTAATACATAATCATTATCGATAAGTATTTTTAATCCGTTAGGAGATGTTTCATCTAAAACTACTTTAACCCTTCTAGCAATATCTGGATTTAGTTTTGTAACATCTCTATGATCTGTTAAATTAATATTTAAATGCTCTTTTAATACAGACTCCATCTCCACATCTGCACTCTTAGTAATAATACTATTACCATTATCTACGATCATATGCTCTAATCTTTGATTAGATCTTAAATCCGTCATTAAGGCCGATAAAATATTATCTAGCCTTTCATCTTGTCTTTCTTCAATAATTGTAGCATAAGAAGCTCTATGTACCCCATCAACAACATAATCTTCATCACTAAAAAATTTATAGTATAAAGATCTCATAATTGGAGCATCAGGAGTATTACTATTCATCATCCTGTAAAGTCCTGTCTTAAATCCTTCTAGATCAGAGGGTAAAGCATTTAATTTATTAGCTACATTTTTTATTTCATATGTACCAAGTTTAGGATTTTTCTCATCAGTAGTGAATTCATTATTAGAACCTTCGACTGGAGTTAACCTAGGTGTAGTATATAAATGCATTTGTAACGCAGCTGTAGCTTGATCAAATCCACTAAATTTACCATCATACCCATAACCAGCTCTTACACTATCTTTTCTAAATTTATAACCTTTATCAGCAATGTTAACACCAGGTAAAAAAGTTCTCACTAAACTAGGGAACTCATTCATAATAACATTTGCAAAATAAATTTCTTTTGCAGCTGCTGAATTAGAGATTAAATCATCAACTGTAATATCTCCAGCATGCTCAAAATTAGCAATCTCCTCAATCTCGAGTTGCATTTTATCTAAAATATGAGAAATATCATCCCCCATTTTAACTGGTCTAGTACGTCCAATTCTAGTATCAATTAACGAATCAGAAAATTTATCAATAAAATAATTTCTAAACGGCTCGGCGTAATCTTCAATACCATTAAAATAAAGGTCAATAATCTTATCATACTGCATCATACCTGGATGCATAATATCTCTAACTTCACCAAGTTCAGTAAGATAATTAGCTAAAGATACCTCATCGTCAACTCTAGTATCTATTGCTGTTTCCGGGATAACATCTTCTAGTGCCTTTCTTTTAAGATCTAATCTTTTATTAATAGACTTTTCAATTCTATTACTCAATCTTCTAGCTCCTAATCCAGCTATTTCATTAAGGTTGGATTCCCCTTCTTTAGATTGACTATCTACAATAGTAGCAAATGTAGCAATATTATTACCTACACCCTCAACATATTGTCTAATATTATCAGCCTCTGAAGCGTCCAAGGCGCCTTCAAGATCTGTAGTAACTTTAAATAAAATATTAGTAATATCTTCAATGAAGTTATCTACATCAACAATAGTCTTATTGTTTTTTAAGTATTTATATACTTTTATATTTGCTTTATCTGCTACTAATGAGCACTTAAATAAATTTTGGGCCATAATTAATTTCCTTTACCGCAAATTTTGTCTTGAAACTTATTTTCTAAATAGGTCTCTATTTGTTCTAATGTTTCTCCGGAAGCAACTTCTTCTAGAGCATCTAATAATTTTGTTTGTGCACTTAATGAATTTAAATCACCTTGTAATTCCCCGTTTAAATAGCTAATTAAAGTAGGATATAAAGATTGATCTAGAGACATTATAGCTTGCTTAGCCTCAGGACTAAGTTTAACTTCTAGATCAGAATTATTAAAAGTGGGGATTAAATTATCAACGCTGGCTATAGTAGAATCTACTATAGTCTTAGCATCTTCAAATTGCTGCTTACTATCTTCAACAGCTAGTTTTGCTTTATCTACTAACATATTAAATTCATTTACCATTTCTGCTCTTTTATCCGGGTCTAAAATAAATCTCAATAAGAAATCAGTCTGTGCAGAAACTTTCGAAATAGTATTTTCTAGTTCTCCAGTAACTTTATCCTGAATATGCTGAGCGTCTATTTTCAAAGATAAGAATTTTTCTAATGGTCCCCATGTTCTATCGAAGATTTCTCTAGCTTCTGGTGATAACTCATCAGTTATATTTTCATCAAAAGAATCAATTAATAAAGCTTTAATATCCTCATCTTTAATACTATCGATCTCTTTTTGAGTAATTTTACCTGCTTCTTCAGCTTTAGCAATCAAAGTATCTAGATCTTTAACTTTAGTTATCGCACTAGCAACTTCAGCAATTGCTTTATCTTTAGCCTTCTTACTTATAACTTTATCTTTATGAAGTTTATTAATCATTTTTATACGCTCCTTAACTTCTTCCATAGTAGTTATAGGGAACTTAGTAATAAGATCTAGATCCGTACTAGTAAAATCTTCACCATAGTTTACTAAACCGCTGATCCTAGATTCAACCTCAGAAGTATTTTCTTCTCTAAGTTTAAGTGCATGATATATAGTTAATAAAGACCTCATATCAGCAGCATCATAATTAATATCATCCGCTGGCATTATAGCAATATCTGGTAATAACATCTCTAACTCATCCATAGTAAACTCTTTAGACATATTTGTAGCCACAGCCTTAGCAAAATCTTCTTTGGTTGCAGTTACCCTACTATTTAAAGTGTTTAATGTCTCTTTCATAGAATCTGCTAATTCATTTGCCTTATGTAAAGAAGCTTTATCTTCATCAATAAGCTGTGCTAATTCAGTATCAGTTTCAGTAGTTATCTGCTTTAAATCTCTCTTAAACTCTGATAAATCTTGTGGAGAAAATATAAAGTGACTACTTACTTCCATTAACCTGCTAAGATTTAATATCTCCGATCTAAACCTATCTAATTGAGGAGAAACTTCCTCATCCCCTTCAATATCTAAAGCTAGTTGAGCCGCTTTCCCTTTTACATTACTTAATGACTTATCTAAATTATCATTTATATCAGATGGTTTACTAACATTTTCAAACGCTTTTAACTTCGCCTCCTCTAAAAATTTCTTTAAACTATTAACTTTATCATTTAACTCTGAAGACAAATCTCTATCTTTAATATCTTCAATAATAACTTCTATAGCTATAATATCATCTTCAATTCTATATATAGCATCTTGTACTTCCTGGTTAGAATTAAAATCCATAGTAGACAAATCATTAATTCTATCTCGTGTACCTTTTTCTATAGCTATCGAATTATCGTATGTATCTTTATCAGCAGCAACTTGTACAGGATTAATAGTTTTAACAATATCTTTAACTTTATCATCTACATAATCATTAGTATTTATTAAATCTAACAATTCCATACCTTTTAAGTATACCATTGGAGTTGTAACGTTTGATACTCTAATATCAAAAGCATCTTCAAGATCTAATAAAGGTCTAATAACATCATAATATTTATTATCCGGAGTATTTTTTACTGATTGAGGTCTTAAAAATAACCCACCCTCTCTCTTACTATAATTAGTAGTTAATTTTAATAGTTCATCAAATACTGATAATATACGATCAAACTCTTGCGGTGTTGTATTCTCTTTTATGGTTTCATAGAATGCTATCATATTAAATTTAGCTGTACTAACAGCATTACCATAGTCAGATGGTACAGAAGATTTAGGTAGATAAGTAATTACAAAATCTTCAACAGCAGCCGATGGATAATGTTCACCAGTTCTTTTATATTTACCTATTCTAATATTGCCATCATTATCAATACTATGTTTACCCATATATTCTTCCGTGAAGAATAAGTCAAGTAACTGATCAATTTTTTCTAGTATATCTCTTTCAGTAGATAACCCTTTAAGAACATTAAAGATAGGTCCTCTACTTTCATATTGTTTATACTCTTCTTCACTTAGAATCTCTTCTATTTTAGTATTTATTTGTTGGTTTTCTAGCCCCAATAATTGCTCTCTATTTAACTTTAAAACAGAGGTAATTTCCGCAAACATATTAACTATCCTATTCTGTCCTCTATTTGTGTTTACAATAGTTGACATAGATTTAGCTTTATCTGATTGAGTACCATCAATCATATTATATATTTGTGTAAAGTCTTTTGGTTTAGAATCTAATCTAATATACCCAAGACCGTCCTTAAACCCAGACCTAGCATCACTTTCCAAAAAAGGTTTAGGTATATTTTGTAGTAAATCGTCGGTATCCGAAAGATCGTATTGTTTAGTGTTAAAGGTATAAAATATGAATGCTTCACCTCTATGTGGGTCATTAGAGTTTGTAGTTACAAACACCTCATCACTAAATGTAACTCCTGGAAAAGATTTCTTTCTAAACTCTTTAAGGGTAGTTCTACTATTTTGATTTACATGTATCTTACCACTAGAAAACCCTTCAAATATATCACTAGGTCTAGTGATAGGTATCTCTACATGATTCTCTCCAGACTGATCTAATTTAGATTTAAGCGTATTAATAATCTGAGCTCCTACCATATTATTAGGCAGAACCTTACCATTAATTAAACTACCTAGATTAACTCTTTTACCAGTACTTTTATCTCTAGCAATAATCATTACATTAGTCCAATCAGGATTTTCTTCCTGTCTTACCGATACAACACTGTAATCAAACTGAGAATACTTAGAACCCGGTTTAAGTCCCATAGCTCTTAACTTAGTATTAACAGTATTTTCTTCTGTTTCTATTTCGGTTTCTGGATAAATCATACGTAATCTAGCTAAATCTACCGCATACCCTTCACCTACATTAGCATCTATTAAGTGAGAAAATCCTGCAAGTATACCTTGAGCTTCAAGCTCTCTCATCACTTCTTCTGCTGTATTATCTTTTCTTGTAGGGTTAGATATTTCTGAAGTTACATAATCAACAGCGTCATGATCAGCTTCATCTAAATTACCGTCAGTAGGTTTTTTATTTTCATCAAACTCAGCTACTAATAACTCATCATTAAGCTCTTTTACTTTACTGTAATCATTATCTTTAACAGCGTCTGCTATTTCCTTTTTAATCTCATCAGATTTTTTAACTTCCCCAATAACTTCTCTTATTTCCTCTATTTTAGAAGCATCAGATATCTTTTTATCCTGGTCCTTTTTTAAAGAAACCTCGTCATCAGCTGATGGGTCTTCACCAGGCTCTGTTGTATCATTGTTAGAAACTTCATTATTTAAAACTTCATCAATAATTTCTTGATCCTCTGGCTCGTTATTTTCTTCAACAGGTTCTTGATCTGGGTCATCATCCATAGGTATTATATCAGACTCACCCGGTATCATATCTATAGTCAACAATCTAAATTTATCAGCTATTGCTTGTAAATCCTTATCAACCGGTATAGAAATAGTATCCACCTCATCAGATTCAAATACACGTTCAGTCTTATTATCAACTACCGCAAAGTATCTTGCTCTACTTATTGTTGTAGCCATTTTATAAGCAGCTGCTTCCTCTTTTTTACGATGAGTCATTTTACCAACTTTCCAATCTAATATTGAATTTCCAATATCTTCAGGTGTAAAAGTGGCTAATACATAATCAACTTCTTGCCCTTGTACTGGATTTGGTGGGGTACTATGTGTGTACAATTTAAAGTTATCTGGGTATTTCTTCATCATTTTAGATAGATATGAATCTGGAATTTCCTCTGTGGTTACAACCGCAACTTTAAATTTTTGGTCTGAAGAATTTGTTATTACTATTTGTTCTTCTATGTGATCTAATAATTCTTCATTATTAAATACTTCAGTAAATTGAACACCCCCTTTACGGTTATCTTCTCTACCCTTTATTGTACCGTAATGGGTTTTTAAATTATTAAGTGTTTTACCTTGTACATAAGCACTTCTATTATAGTTAGGTGGTAAGATATCTGAAATCGCTTTATTTAAAGGTCCTACAGAAGACCTATGCGAATAAGTTAATTCGTTAGAAGTGAGTACTTTACCATCATAGATACCAATATGTTCCTTTAAACCTGTTGTTTCGTTGGTAGCCCCGTTTTGTCTAGGATCTCCCATTAACACAAGTTTAAGTTTTGGTAAATCTTTACCTTTTCTATATTTATTAATATTTAAAATACTTTCTTCAATCTTAGCTAGATCTGATTTATTATCATAAGTAGTAGAATTTTTATCTTCTGTATATCTTATAAAAGTTGCTTCATCATAAATAATAGTAGATACATCATCCATATCTCTATTAGCTTTTAAATAATCAATAAGCTCTTCTTTAGTTAAACCTTTTCTAGTCCCAACCGTTTTAGTACTTACTTTAAACGTTGGGTTAGACGAAGTATTTCTTAAAATATCAATTTGATCTTCATAATTAGATGCTAATAACACTTTAGCATTCTCGGCCTCATATTTTTCAGCCACAATAGCTTGCCCTATTTTAGCGCCTAATCCAGCTACCATAGTACTTTTACCAGAACCACCTATACCAGATACAAATGAGATATTTAATAAACCTTGAGTAGCATGTCTAGCGTCCATATGAGGTGAGAGCATATTAGAAATATCTGTACTCATATGAGCAGCTACTATAATGGCAACCTCTTGTTGATCAGCTGTAGGCATTTCTGTCATTTCACCAGATTCTAATATCCCTTTAAACTTAGAGTAGAAATTAGCTAAATCAAAATTTAAAGATACTGCGGCTTTAGTAAATTTAGAAGCATTAATACCAGTACCAGATAAATGAGCATTTGGGTTACCAGTTAAAAATAATTTATACTCGTTTAAAATCTCCTCTTTAAATTTCCTATCTAATCCATATAAATATCTATTAGCAGCATATACTACCCTAAAGTCTTCTTTTAATACATCTTCACTTTTATTTTTAGGGTTAAATTCCCCGTGGTAATAAGTTTTAAACGCATCAACTATTTCATTATTTTTATCTATAATATCAAGATCTAAAATCTCATTCATTATTGAGATATTTGATTTTACAGAATTAGATAAGGATTCTAAATGAATCTTCTCAGCTCTATTATTATCCTTATTATCTAAGGCTTTATCCCTTAATACATTTAGTTCGTCTTTATACTGTAAAAGACTTTCTAGATTTTCCGCTAGACTACCATTTACTAAATGCATTAACTCTAAATTAGCAGCTTCTTCAGTTGTTAAAGTAGAAGCATCTTTATTTAGTAGTTGACTTAATAAAACAGGGTTATATAAAGTCTCATTAAATATCTTAGAAAACTCTGCCGTTTCTTTAGTATCAATAACATCAGCTAACTCTCTCGCCGGGGCAATACCCTCATCAGAAGGTTTACGGTCCATTCTAGCCTGTCTAGCCTTTAAACTGGATAATCCTCTATATAAATCATTAAGGGCTTTTATCTGGTCTATTCTAGCATCAACCTGCTTTAGAACTTCTTCTGTTTCATCAAGATTATTAAATGTGGATTTACCAGTAGGTAATCTACTGTCTTTATCTTGTTGTTTAAGACTTTCTACGGACTCTCCTAAATTTCCTTCATCAATTATTTGCCTATGATTTCCAGAAAATCCTTTTAGTAAGAAGTCGGTTTCGTATGGTTTATATGCCCAATCTTTTTCACTCCTAGATACAGAAGCTTCGCTATTAAGTTCTACTAATTTATTATAATTATCTGTAGCATTTTTTATAGTTTTAAAAGCTTCCGGAGAAAAATCATTTAATCCTTCAGACTTTATACTACTTTTATATAATTGATCATTCTCAGCTAAATATCCAGCAACTTGCTCAGCAAATGCCTTTGCCTCCTCGGGTGACATATCTTTAAGTTTACCTATAGTATTACCTAATACCATATCCAGTAAATTACCGTCGCCAGAATTTAGGAAACTATTAAATAAATGTCCAGGTGATTCAACCTGAAAAGAAGTTAAATCATTTAAAGTGTTAACATTCTCTAATTGTTTATCTAGTTTAGCATTATAATAAGCAGGTATAAATGCATCTAATTGCTCTTTAAGATCTGGATTATTATCATATATAGATTTAATCCCCTCATTCTCTTTAAGATTTTGTAAATTATAAACCCCTCTAGCATCAGCTTTAGACTTTACAGCTTCTTTAACTGTTTTTAGATCTTCTTTAGGTACTTTATAATTTTGTACTAAATCATCTATTTTATCTTTACTCTTATCTGTTAAATATAAATCATCACCAGTTCTTATGGCGGATAATATATAGTCTATATTAGATAAGTCTTTTTCTAAGTTGGATAGATTAGCATCATTATCTTTAGCTTTTTCATCTATATCTTCTGCCTTAGCTTGTCTATCTAAAGCAGTTTGATGAGAAGCTCTCATCATATTATAAAGAAGATCATCACCATACTCCTCACCATACTTCTCTTGATATTCAGATGTTTTAGGATCTAATGCACCCCCTTCAATCATTGCTTGCATATGATATTTAGCAGCAGCTTCTCCAGTATGAAATTTATTTATCTCCTCCTTAATTTCGATAACACGTTCTACATCTTCTCTAGACATGCCAGACATCTCTATAGCCTTCTCTATATGCTTCTCTCTCTCCTTTTCATTTGCATCATATGGTGGGATCTCAATCTCCTGCATAGCTAAATCATCATTATTTTCAGCTATAGCCATATAATCACTGATAAGATCTTTTACATCTTGTGTGAAATCTGTGTTATCTATTTTATCTACTAGATCTGGATTATTCTCTAATAGAGTTCTAATGTTACCTTTAATATTTAATCCCTCTAGTGTAGATTTTATATAATTAAATTTTTGTTTTAAAGCATCAAGGTTACCATCATTCATATTAATACCTTGCTTACCTTTTACACCGGGTTTATAAGGTTTAAAGTATTCACCTTCTGTGTCAAAATCAATAGATAAGTCTGTAGGCCCTAAATTTCCTTTTGCATGTTGTTCGTCATAGTAATCTAGTAAATCCTTTTCTTTACCATCTAAGATCATATTAATTACATGACTATTTGTTTTACCGTCTGCACCACCAATGTTAAATAATGCTTTACCAACTTTACTCTTAGCAAAACCACCGCCAGCTGCACCTAATCCCGCAGATAGGGCAAGACCCTCTCCAAACTCTTCCCAGTATCCTTGATCAAAAATATCTTTAAACCTACCTTGACCAGCTTCACCATATTCTCTTCCGGCTAAACCAGAAGCAACATATAAGTTACCTATCTGCTTTACACTTTCCTCTGATACAAATTCAAGCATCTCTTCCTGAGCTTCCTGAAACATTGCTTGAGTTATTTCGCCAGAATTAACTTTTGTATTTAAAGCTTTAAGTTTACCAGACATTGCATTCTTAGTATTACTCATAAACTTCATAAACGCATTTTGAGTAATTCTATTTTCAGACTCATCTACAACTTCCTTTGTTAAAGTTTTAGCCATGTAAGGAATAGTTTCCTCAACATGTTTAGCATTTGCTTTAATCATTTGGGTAGTTGTCCAAGCATCATCAATATAACCGGCCGCACCTTGAGCAGCAAATAAACCAGCTAAATTACCAAAATATAACCAAGCAGCTTCAGTCTCTGTAAACCCATTTGCAAGTGCAGTACGTCTCATATCTCTACCAGCACCTATAGTCATAGTAGCATGAGATGCAATTCTAGAATTCCTTAATACAGCCTTGGATTTATTAACTGCATTAGTCATTCCTAATATTTTACTGCTAAGTCCCCCAACTATACGTCCGGCCCCAATCCCAGAACCAATCTGTGTAATAACATCACCACCTAAATAACCTAGATTTTCAAAGGACATAAAATTTTCTTCTGCCTCTCTAGTCTTACTAAATGCAGCTGAAGAATATTCCATAGATCTTAACTCAAACCAATCTGATAAGTCATCAGCTCCTACAGCACCGGCTGTAACAGCACCAAATTCATTAAATCCTTGAATAATCCCAGCAGCAGCATTAAATACACCCTTAGGTATTGATAAAGCTTTATCGATATAGTCAGACTCTAAGTGTGGTGTAGTAACCCCTGTAAAATCCCAGTGAGAAACTTGTTCTAAACCTGCAACATCTTTATACTGCCCCTCAAACCCTAAAATTAAATGATTTTCATCAGACCTTTCATAAGGATCCATAGTTTCAGGATCATAGAATATTCCTAATAACTCTCTACCATCATCTGTTCTATAATCATTAATATCTACACCATTAATGGTATAACCAGATTCAGCGTTTTCATCCTTCTTTACATCATACTCGTTACCATCAAGGTCAATATATTTATTAGCATCAATATTTACAGCCCTTACATCTCTTCTTTGGTCTGTAAACATATCACCAATCTGTTGAGCCCCACTCCTTGTTTTATACCTATAACCTTGTTTAATACTTACAGGATCATGTTGTTCTATACCAGTAAGTTTTGGTGCGTATTTTGATGTAGTGAATTTCTCAGTATCATACCTATCAAAATTACCCATGGAATAATTATTATAATCCAAGGCAATTCCAGTATACATTTTATCAAACTCATCTCGAGCATTCTCCTCTCCATAAGTCTCATTAAAAAGTTTTTGAATATTTTCGTCTTCCCAATATTCTTCCTTATCCTTAAAACTAAATTCAGTGTCAGGATTAGTTCTTTCTATATCAGCATACTTACGAGGAATCTTACCGTATAAACGACTCTCTAAAAAATCTACGCTTTTATCCTCTGGTTGAGTCTTTGCTTTTACTTGTTCTTCTGGCATATCTTATTAGTTTGTCGTTCTTTTTACTTCTTCACCTGTCATTCTACGTCCTTTAGTATCTGTAGTAACTTTATTACCTAAATTAGCAGCTGTAACATCATATAAAGGTACATATATCTCAGGTTTATCTTTATCACTTCTAACGATAGAAGAGTAGGAATCTGTTATAGGTACAGTAATATAAGTATAAAAAGGATCACCATAAAATTCAGTTACTTCTGTAACATCTTTTTTACCACTTTCATCTGTAGCTATTTTAGACATTGCTATATTATAATTATCTTTAGCTCCTTGGTCTAAATCATCTACAGTATGCATAGTCTTTCTTATTGGATGATCTTCATCCAATTCTGTACCATTAGCATTCATAATCTCCTCATCATTACCAATAACTTTTAAAATAGCAACAGCTTGAACATTTATACCTGAAATTTTCCCTTTAGTTTCGTGGTAATAACCATTAGCTATATTATTCCAATAAAACATTTCTCGTTCGTGTATTTCTTGTTTAAGTTGTTTCATCGGTTCACTGTTAGGACTTAAAGTAGCATTAGCTAATTCTTCTTTCTTTTGTTTAAGTACTGGGTCTTTTTGCATATCTTGATACATAGGATTTTCTGGTATCTGTATCATTTTACCATTTTTATCAACTGGTATATATGATATTACAACGTCTGAATTTTCATCTACTACAAGAGCATCAAGGCCTTTATAAGGTTTTCCTTTAGACCAAATACTGGAATCTAACTCCATTGTAATGTTATTAACTAAAGTACCATCTAAAAATCTAGCCTTTTTCCATAAAAACATTTTTTCTAGATCTCGTTGTTTAGATATTGGTTTTTGAAAATCAATAGATTCTTTAGCTCTATCATCAACATGCCCCTCTAACCTTGTGGTAAAATCAAACTTCTCCTTAGGTTTAAATGCATTATCATCATC
>Ga0098074_1000754_pt1 | contig 19323 bp, 10 predicted proteins | sample 32_taG_FD_75064 | JGI IMG/M metagenome (GOLD analysis project Ga0098074, IMG submission 75064) | Marine viral communities from the Gulf of Mexico - 32_GoM_OMZ_CsCl metaG | ecosystem: Environmental > Aquatic > Marine > Oceanic | place: Atlantic Ocean: Gulf of Mexico | collected 2015-07-12
GTCAGCATGTCACGCTATCCTATCCTAACCGTATACGCGACTGTATCCTTTATCATGGCGCAGTTTTCAGTTCAGGGATAGCAGCCAAGAGCAAAGATCCCTCCGACGTAGAAGTTTTCGTCCATAGAATAGATGCAGGGCATGGCTCTCACGTCCTACAAATGACAGCAGGTAAAGTTTCCAAATGATTTGTGATCACACACCGAAGCTCGACGTGCGCGAACTTTTGAAGTTCTACTGCCCTTTGCCGGATGAGTTCCCGTTCGAAGATTTCCTGCTGTCTACAACTTGGACAGAGACGAATTTCGGGGGCCAACGCCAGTGGTTCTTCTGCCCTTGCTGTGAGCGGCGCTGCGCGATCATCTATCGTGACAGCGCCGGACCACGTTGGGGGTGTCGTATCTGCCTTAAAGGTCGCTATCTCAGCGAACCAATGTCGCCAAAAGACCGGCGCCTGCACGCCGCCTTCAAGGTGCGCGAGAAACTGGGGCAGACAAAAGGCGGCATCTTGGTTCGCTTCCCGGCCAAACCAAAGGGCATGCACTGGCGGACCTATGAGGACATCCGCTCTGCCGCGTTAAAAAATGAATCCGATATACTGATCAATGCACACGCAGACTTGTTCGGTACGAGCATCGAACAGGCGAGGAACAGTCTGATTTCGCCGGATCTCACCCATGTCAGCATGGTCGCGGTCGTAAAGGAGTGAAGAAACATGGCCCATTGGACATTGTTATATTTACTGATTGAGGGTGAAGAGATTTGCCCTATGCCATAAAAGGCGGGCGCGGTGTTTGTCAGTAAGCGGGATGGCTGACTGCCAGCGCAACTCGGCGCGTGTAATCTTGCTCAGACTTGGTGAAAATTCTGGGCGCCCTTCATCGTCGAAAGTGACGAGGCCACGGTCGAACGCTGCGTCCCAGAGGGCCGAAAGCAGAAGGCCGTTATGAACGTCGAGACGCTCTGCATCGGTGGTACAGTCCTTCCAGGGGATGATATGTGAAGCGCGAAGTAGAGGTGTGTCAGCGATACCAGTCAATGGGCAGCGCCCCTGCCAATATTCCAGTAGCCCAGAACGGAAAACGTCCTGACCTATGCGCTGAACGACAAGGCGTTCCGCCTCGGTGGTTGTTGGCAGGCCCTTCGTCTTCATTTGGAATTGTGCAAGTGGCGCGTCGGGAAGGCTGGCGGCCAGCTGATAAATGCGGGGCATCAAAGCATAGAGCAGACCTAGGGTCGGAAACGCGTAGCGAACAAGGCCTGGTCCCTCGACAGGCGCCGTGGCTGTATCGAGCTCATCAGTCACGCCAGCATGGTCGATGGCTAACAACCATCCGCTACCTTCATCGTGCGCAAGCCAAATCGAGCCCTGCGCCGTCGTCGAGCTGTAGCGCCTCCAGCCATCTGCCTCGCCATGAGACCGGCGGTAGCCATTCTGGAATGCGACCTTGTCGCATTCCTGGCGGGTCACGAAGGATTGGGGCGTCTCGAGCATGGTTATGTGCCTTTCCTACCCACTGTCTTAGCCAGCCAGTTGATCAAGCTGCTCAAGAAGACGCGAAAACCTGCGGAGCTGGACGAAATCTCCGTCTTCGATCACATCGGGGTGGAAGTGCATGATCTCGTTGCGAAGCTTACGAACCTCATCCAGTTCTTTACAGAAGGTTTTCCGGCAAGCGACGAAACCGAGCTGAGCCCAGTTTTCCTCCCTCTCGAAAATCCTCTGATACTCGCCAAAAGTGAGCTGCGACGCTTTTGTGACTGAGACCTTGCGATCCGGATCATTGTCATCACAGGCTGCACGCAGGGTCTCGACGTCGAAAACATCCTGAATTAGCCTCCGGATCTGGTTTTCGATCCGACCCAATAGAAGAAATGGCTCCGACAACCCTTGGAACTGTTCGCTGAGGTCGGTAGCCGTCACGATGCCGGTGATCTTCCGGTCCACAGCCGCCCGGACGAAAACATAGTCCCGTCGAATGATGGTCTTGGTGACTTCAAAGAGCGAGTCCGCGTCAGAGACCTCTGTAGCCTGCTCCATAGCATCACTGACATTGGTGAGCGCGTTACGTTGGCTGAGCCTGCTTCCGATGGATTTCCAGCTGATTGCGCCCTTCAGATCGCGCGGGCCGGTCATTACGGCGAGTTGTGAAAAGTCATAGGCCAGCATCAGCGTGACGGCCCGTTCGATCGGATCCTGCGGATTGACCGAAATCACCTCGCGGTTAGCAGCCTCGAGCATGCGCACGAGGTGGGTCATGTCCGCGACATCTGCTGGTTTGGCAGGCTCCACCGCCTCGACACCCGGCAGTGCAGCATCGACAGGCGCGGCTTCTATTGCAGGTGCTTCCGCCTCTCGCTTTTTGAAGATCACGGGCGCATCGATCCATGTCGTCGTGAAATGAGGATCGGTTCGCAGCCCGGCGGCCTCCAGTTCTGCTTCGATGCGCTCGACGACTCCGCCACGCCTGCGGCGCGCGCCAAACCAGCGAAGCAACTCTCTAACGCTGCGAGAAGGTTCCCGTCCCGCCGCCACGTCGGCCTTCACCTCTTCAAACTCGGCAGCGACGGCCTCGTTCTCGGGGTTCACGGCCTCTTCGAGAGCGGGCGTTTCTACGACAATCACTTCATCTTGCATCGCTTACATTCCCATCGCCGTGAATTCGCCGTTTGCCTCCATCCGGTCCCAGGCGGCGAGGACGATGCGGCGGGTGCGGTATTCGCCGTGTTGGCGGATTTCCTTTTCCTTGAGGACGCGGAAGGTTTCCGAGGGGTCGTCGGGGCCCTTCACGTCGGCAAGGTCGAGGATGTAGCGCAGCTCGTCGCCGGTCAGGCCGTAGGCGCGGTTGTGGAAGGCGTCGAGAAAAGTAACGCTCTTTTTGGGCTGAGGCATCTTCAAGCTGCCTCGCTCTTGAGCTTGGTGAAAAGCGCTAAGGTGCGCTCCTTTTCATAGAAGCTTCCCCAAGCCTCCGTGGATTTATCCCGCCAGATTGGAAACGTATCGAATACGTACTCGACCTCATCGGCGCCGAACCCGAAAAGATCGAAATAAAGTGCGTCGATCCAAGCGCGCAGCTCAACCCTTTCCTTCGTGTCGTTCACGCAAAGGTGGTCTCGTCCTAGAAGTCTACAGAATCCCTCCACGCTTTCGGATGTGTTGGTCAGCGCGGCGACTGCATCAAGCAATTGCGTTTCGTAAGGTATGAGCGTGGCTCTAGTGACAACGAAGGTTTGGAGAAGCATCGATTTCGTGAAGTTTGCACCATAGAACTTCTGCCTCAGCAGGTAGTCATAGGGAACTGAATTGAACATTGACAGGAAAAGCGCCGAGGCAATCGCATCGCCTGACGCAATGACTACGTTAGGGCATTTGTAGTTGAAGGCAGTGGATCCAACCACGCATCCGACCGCCGTTCTGAAATTGCTTATGACATTTGTTGTGTCCCGGAAGGCGAGGTTCCAGTCCATGCTCAGGCCACGGGCACGAGCATTTTCCTCGAAGAAGCGCCGCCTAACCCAGTATCGCGGAACAATCTCTAGTTCTTTGTTTCTCTTTTGATCCTCGGTTGGATTGATGGTTGCAGCCTTGATGCCAAATCTCTTGTCTGCGGGAATGCCGTCGAAGGTCGCAAACCGATGGTCGTACTGGTGGATGAATTTACCCTCATAGACAGGTGCAAATTCCTCTGGTCCGCGCACGAACCATGAGCCCCTCAGTTGGAAACCCTCTGCTTCAAGTCCTTCTCTGTCTCGCAGTTCTGCTGCGTCCGAAGTCATATGTAATCCGCTGGTATACCGAGCATTCCAGTCAGATTGGCCCAAAGTTGGAAGCTCTTCGGCTACTCGCGTGAGTATCCTGAGGTCCTCTGGGGTTTCACACTGTGGGAGCGTGCCGGTTTCGGGATTGACGCGGCGAGGAAACGCGCGATCAACAGCAATAACTGAACTGTCATTGGCTAGTTGCGCAGGGTTTGTGAGGCCAACAGCCAATTGCATTCGGGTATCCGGGCGTTCCGGGCCCATCGTGGTAAGGGAATATCGTTCGTGGTATCCGACCGAAGAAAAGAGCATCTCCCAGTTCTTGAAATCGAAAACTGCTCTCAACCGCCCGCTGGTAACCAAGTGATCTGTGAAACCTTTCCAGGTTGATCCGGTGAACATCAGAGACTTCAGGATCAAACCGGTCCAGCCGGCGCGCTTCGTCAGGTGTGTCGCCAATTCCGCGAACAGAGGATAGAGATTCAGTTCGCCAACGGCAGACTGCGGGAACCGGCCGGAACCCCGAACAAAATCACCTTTCGCAGATGCCTCCCTTTGTGCAGCAGACCATGCCTCAGCAAGGTTCGGTGACCGTTTCAGCTCGTCTTCGATGATTTTTCTGCGCTTGGCTGCGTTGGCCTCCGCAACAATTTCGGGGATCGCCGCAAAGAACTCGCGCTCAAGAAGAGTGTATTTTTCCCATGGTGGATTGCCAACCACGGCGTCGAAACCGCCGCGCTGCATCACATCGGGAAACTCCAGCGGCCAGTGAAAGGCTCGCGCGCGACGGGCGACCTTGGGCGCGTCCATCATCGAGGGCCGGATCTTGCCCTGATTGAGGGCCAGCCACAGCTCCTCGGTCGTGGGCACGGTGCGGGAGGATGCCCCCGCCGGTGCGCCGCCCACCTTGGGCAGCAGGAAGGCCGCGACATAAAGGTTCGCCGCCGCTGTCGCCCGGACAAAGGCCTGCCCCTTGCGCAGTTCCTTGAACCGAGCAGCCTTGGCGCCGATCTGTTCCACGGTATCTTCGGGCAGGTCGCGGAAGCCCGAGAAATCCTGCGCCAGCGGTTTAATCTCGGGCATGGCAACTTGCCCCGTGCCGAAATCGAACCCGCCCTGACCAGAGGTCGCGGCGCGGTTGGCCTGCAGGTAGTATTTTGCCGTATCCTTGTCGTCGCCCGTCAGCGGTTTGTAGGCGGCATCAGGAATGCCTTCCTGCAGCACCTTCAGGTCGAACACCCCCAGCAGTGCATCGCCGCAGCGGATCTGGGCGTCGAAGAAGCCGAGGGGAAGGCCGGGGTCCACCGTCTCGATCCAGAGCGCGACCTTGGTGAGCTCCACCGCCATTGGGTTGCGGTCCACCCCGTGCAGGCAGGACCGGGCGACATCGCGCAGGGCATGGCGGAAATCGGCCAAAGAGGGCGTGCCATCGGCGCGGATGCGGGCCAGCCGCGTGGCGATGCGACGGGCAGCGGCCAACAGGAAATGGCCCGAGCCGCAGGCTGGGTCGATGACCGACAGTTTCAGCAGGGCCTTGGCGGGATCGTCCGCCTCGGCCTCGGTCTTGTCGAGCACGGGGTCGAGTGCTGTGTCGAGCAGCGCCTGAACGAGGCTGTCGGGCGTGTAGTAGGAGCCGGTGGTCTTGCGCTGGTTGCCCTTTTGCTCGGCTGCTTCAGAGGCGAAGAGCAGGGTCTTGCCGTCGTCGCCCAGCTGAGGCTGCAGTTCGAGGAGGGATTCGTAGACCGAGCCCAGCTCCTCGGTCTCCATCGCGCGCCAGTTGACGGGGACCATGCCGGTTTTCTGGTCAAGCCAGGAGAGGCGATAGAGCGCCTCCATGAAGGCGCGGTTGCGCAGGCGGGCGGTTTCAAGGTGGGGCAGCCGATCCTCGGCAAAGAGGCCGCCGAGGGCGGGCAGCGCAAGAGCGGGCTGGCCATGCGTGAGGGCGCGGAAGACGATTTTCACGCCCTCGTAACGGTCGTGGTGCTTGTCCCACGAGGCGGCGCGGTAGCATTGCTTGCGCAGCGACTGGAGCGAATAGCCCTGGACGTAGAGGGCGCGGGCCTCGGGTTTGGCCTTTTCGGGGTGAAGGAGGTTCCGGTCCTCGGCCACCATGAGAAAGATCAGGCGATAGACGAGGCGCAGGAGTTCGTTGAACCATTCGGTCAGGTTTACCTCGCCCGATTTCAGCTTGTCGCGCAGGTCGGGGTTGGCCTCGAGGAAGCCCGAGCCGAGAAGTTTGAGGGCCAGCTGGACCTGACCGGCCAGACGATCACGTGCGGCTTCGCCTTCCTTGGAGCCGGCATCGCGCCAGCGTTCGAGAGGGCAATCGGTGGCAGGGGTGTCTGCCGCGCCGAAACGGGTGCGGTGGATCAGGAGCCAGAGCACCGCGAAGGACGCGATGTCCTCGTTGGTGAACATCTGCGCCAGATCGGCCTCAATATAGGCCGGACGGGTCAGAGAGGCATTGTCGCGCATAAGGCGCAATTGCAATCCGTTGGTGACAATGCCCCAAAGAGCCTCATCCCGATCATTCAGGTGGTCCTGAAGGGCGAAGGCCGGAGACCGCAAACGGTCCGTCGAGAGCGTCGGGCTGCGACGATCAAGCAGCTCAGACGGCGGAACGACGACGACAGGCACGCGGTCGGACGCGATCAGAGCCATCGGTGCTGCTGCTGGGGCGAGGTCAGTGTATCCGAAGGTTTCCTTGAAGAAGTCGGCGATGAAACGATTGGTCGCTGCGGCTGAAGGGTGCTCGATCTTTGCGAATGCGTCGAAATGCGATTGCCCCACACGGAAGGCGGTGGCGATCTCTTCGCGGATCTGAAGACCTTTGCGAACCCCGTATTCCTCCGGGGATTGCTCGGGTGCTTGGCGCTGATCGATCTTGGCGATCATAGCGGGCGCGATCAGGTTGCCTTCGAGACTGAGCGACGGCCACGCGGACATATCGGTAATTGGTTTGCGGGCCATGATTAAACCTCCCCCGGCACAAGAACGAAGAGGCCGATGACGTCTGGGGGAAGGATCGGCTCCACACTGACACGCGACGCGGAACCTGCAGCAGAACGAAGGCGGGCGTGGTCCTCAACCAGTTCCGCGGCACGTTTCCGCACGAACTCGGCAATCGGGCCGCTAAGCATATCGGGAAGGGCCGCCTTCGCCGTATTGATCATCCGATCGCGCGCGACGGGCGCGAGATCAGCAGTCGCCGGAGAAGCAAGCAGCGCGCGCGCCTCGCTGCCAGACGCGATCACCGTGTTGCTGTCGAGGGCAACAAGGGCGGCCTCCTCTGCCAGAAGAAGGCGCTCACGCCGTGCATGTACTGTGAGCTTGTAGCGAATACGTAATAGAGCGATACGCGTCAGCTGAGTGACGGCAGCACTCGGCCAAGCCCCGACACGACCGATGCCCAGATCCGGCAATGCTTCGGTATCAAGAGAGGCTTCCAGCAGGCTTTCCGCCAAGGACGATGTCAGCGGATGGGTTCTGGTCAAAATCGAGGCCCCTGAGGGCGCCGGTTCCTGCGTGGCAAGCTTCAAAGAGCCCTTCAGGCCACGCTGCTCCAGCTTTTCCTTGAGGCTATCCTGAAGGGCATGCACGTGGGCGAGCTGCAACGATTTCTTCTTTTCGAGGGGTACCCCAAACCGAGACATCGCGCGCTCGAGGAATTCGAGCGTTTCCGATGGTGAACCGAGCAGGGATTTCACCTTGTCCCATTCGGGAGCGACTTCACTCGGCTTCATGGCGTTTTGTGCAAACCGGGCGCGCGACCGTTTTTCATTCTCGCTTGCATCGCGCCAGCGGGTCTCCATGACCTGAATGCCGTCACCAAGCTGCAGGTCCAGCGTCAACTGTTTGTGGCTGCCACCGCCACGGCGGAGCATCATCGCGGCCATCAGCGCATCTGTGACCGGTCCCCGCTCGTCAGGGAGCGGCACAGTCACGCCCGTCGCCTTGCGAATTTCTTCGGCCTTGCGGAGAATGACGTCCAACACTGCGCCGTCGATGGCACTGTCGGGCGAAAACATCATGATCGAGCGAACGAGTTCGGAGGGTTGCCCAAAACGATCCACGCGACCTTCGCGCTGTTGATGGCGTGTGGGGTTCCAGGACAGATCGTAGTGGATCACGGTGTCGAACAGCTGTTGAAGGTTAATACCTTCGGAGAGACAGTCCGTGGCGACCAGGATACGCTGGTGTTCGGCTGCGCCTTCTTCCCCTGCCATTTCCGCAACGCGGTCGCGGCGCTCGTCCGGTGTTAGTTCGCCAGTCACAGCCTGCACGTTCAACTTGGGGAAGGCCTTGCGAAGCCCTTCCTTCACATGTTCTGCCGTTGCGAGATAGCGGCAGAAAACGACAGGCTTAGCGCCGTCTTTGATCAAGGGCTTGAGGGCCTTTATGAGGGCGTTCAATTTGGGATCGTCGGTCGACAGAAGGTCGCGGGCTTTGTCGAGTAGCCCCTGGAGAGCGGGATCATTAGCGAAGACAGTGTTTGGCTCGATGTCCACGGCGTCTTCGTCATCGCCATCTTCGTCATAGATCTGCGGCTCGAGGCGTTCGTCTTCGTTCGATGCCCGGTTGCGCAACGCGCTCATTGCGGCCGCAGGTGACGATCCGACACAACGCATCAGCGCCAGAGTGCCCCAGAAGGCAAGGCGACGATCTTTTTTTGCGTCTCCCGCCCGTGATACGACCGAGAAGCAATAATCGAGTACAGCCTCTTGAAAGGTCCGATGCTCGTCGTTCAGTCGATAAGAATATTCGGTCGTCTCGTGTTTGGGGAAGGAGCGGTTCTCGTCCCACTCGCCCTCCACCAGGTCGACGCGCCGCCGCTGGACATAGTGCCTGACAAGGCGCTCGCGGTATTTCTGGTTGTCGAAGTTGACGGTCCCGAATTCCGTGTCGATCAGAGACAGAAGTCGAGCGAACGCGGCTTCGTCCCCTGAATGTGGCGTGGCGGTCAGCAGGATCAATCGACGTGCAGGATCGCGTGCTAGGCCTTGGAGCAGGTCGAAGCGCTGTTGCTTTCCCTTGTGCGTGCCAACGCAGGCATGCGCTTCGTCCACGATGACAAAGTCTGGGCAAGCCCTGGCAAACCCATCCCGGCGTTTCTCGGCTTTGATGTAGTCGAGGCTGACCACTGTGAAGGGATAGGCATCGAAGAGGGTTTGCGCCAACGGCAGATTGCGCTCCAGACGCGCCGCAGTTCCGGATGTGACGGCCACGGCATCGATCCCGAAGCGATCCTTCAGTTCGATGATCCACTGGTCCACGAGGTGCGGCGGGCAGAGAACCGAAAACGCATCGACCTCTCCACGATCCATGAGTTCGCGGAGGATCAGTCCTGCTTCGATGGTTTTGCCGATGCCCACATCGTCGGCAATCAACAGCCGGGGCACCTGAAGCCGGAGGGCCATAAGAAGAGGCACAAGTTGGTAGGTCCGGGGCTCAAAAGCGAGCTGTGCGGCAGATCGGAACGGGCCTGCTCCCCGGCGGAGGGTCAGTCGCAACGCATCGGCAAGAAGGGCCGCCTTGGATTGCACTGTTGTGCGAGCATCGTCAGGCAAATCGAAGCGAGCAGCCTCAACCTGTGTCAGCTCGAGATCTGGAGCAAGAACCACGATGTCGTTTTCGTTGCCCGAGAGAGGACGTAGGGCAAGCAACCCCTCGCCGGGTGATGGCAGGGTAACCCATTCACGGCCACGTGCTCTGACGAGATCTCCGGGAGTAAAATTTACAGTCATATCAGCCTTCAAAATTCTTGATGAAGCCATCCGGCAGCCCTTCGGATGGAGCCGAAGGCAGTGCCAAAACGACCCAGCCCTTGTTCATCGCGTCGGCCTCAGCTTCTGGTGTCAGCTCTGCAGACGTCGCAGCAACCGCATATGTGCGCCAGACAAACTCGAATTCGTGTCCACCAAAGCTTGCGGGCATCGTATCGATCTGGGGAATACCTGCGGTGCATAATACCTCCAGCCATGGTGATGACACGGTTCCGGCGGCCGACTTCGCACCAAGGTAAATCGTGCCGCGTGCCAGATCGATCAGGAACTGGGCCACTTCCGGGCTGGCGCGGTTGATCAGCTCGTGGTCCGGTTGGTTGAAGTAGGACAGCAGGCAACGGTAGCAGCCGCGCACACAGCTTCCGTCTTTCTTCTCCTGCAGCAGATCCGCATCACCAGCAGCAATCGCACCTTCCACATTTTCGAAGTGCATCAGGCCCAGAGCGGTCTTCGCCACCTCGTTGATTGCCCGTCCGTCATCGATCAGCCGCGTGAGCACGCCGGCACCGCCTTCCGTTGCCTCGTAGGCAAGGATAGCGCGACGGTTGTCTCGCGCGGGCAGCGGTTCACCGAGGATTTCGCCTTCCTCCAACTGGAAGACCACTTCAATTCCGCGAAGCAACGCGTGCTGAACTGTCGCGATTGTCTCGGGCTCGTACTGCTCCGGTTTTTCAAAGCGGAATAGGAGGGCATTCTTTCTGTCGCGGACGATCGGGACAATCCGCACAGGCTTGACCACGTCAGGCGGTACATCCGTGTCGCTGTCCTCGTCGTCCGACTTCGCCCAGTAGCCGGACCTCGGATCGATGTTGAAGCCGAAGACGGTCTGGTCCTTGCGGCGCTTCAAGCCCTTGTTCAGGCGGCTGATTTCAGCGCTATTGGCGTACTGGAGAGCCAACAGCGATGTTTCTCCACAGATGAATTTGGCATTGGTCACTTGGACCTGCCCATCCTTTTTCGGCCATGAAAAGACAGTCTGGATGTCAAAGCCCTGACGAACGCGCTCTTCATCGTTAGCGGTGATGCGCTCGGTGGGAGCTGCTTCGACGTTGTCGATCCGCAGCGTCTTCTTGATGGGGACCTCGCCGGCCATGTGATTGTTACATCCATGGCAGCGCTCGACCTCGCCCTCATGCGATGCGCCACAGTTGGAGCAGATGTAGATGTCTTTGGTTGCCAGTTCCGATCCGTCGCACTGACGCACCTCGGGTGGCAGTTTGGCTTTCATGACTCTGTAGGCGCGGCCTTCATGATAGATCAGACTGCGCGGTCCAAACTCGGAAATGGCGAGGAAGCGAGCCCTGGACAGGAACGACCCCGTCTTACCTTCGCCCGGGACAAACGCGTAAAGTGGCAGGCGCGGGAAGTTATACCCGGGCAAGAAGCCCTCTGTTGCCAGATACCGATACGAATAGAAATCAGAGCCATTGGAAGCTTTACCTTGCTCGAGGATGGCGATCTGATCCTGGGCTTGCATTTGTGCCGCCTTGATCTTGCGCCGATCGGCTCCCGAGAGTCCTGTAATCTCAGAACGCTTGTTGGCCTCGGCCAACTGCGTCCTGGCGGAGCTGTAAAGCTCCCGCCAACGGTCGAAGGCGCGGTCAAACTCCTTTGGGGCATTCATGGCCGTGTGAAGGACATACTCGTCTGGATCGTCCATCCAGATCGGGGCTTGCCCTCCGTCGGACGCCAGAATTTGCTTCAAGACACGCGCCATCGGTCCCCGAGCCTGTGAGACCAGTGCGGGCTTCGAGATGATCGCTAGAACGTCTTCCTTCAACGGATACTTTTCGCCGTGAAGGTCCAGAATCTCTGGGATGTCCGGTGAAAGCGCCAGCTTCGCTTCCGCAAGCCACACCGCGTGCAGATGCGATCGAACCAACTCTTCGTTCGTTATGTCGAGCGCGGGCGGCCGAACAACACCTGCCACCATGTCATTGCGCCGCTCGAAAAAGTATTGGTCATGCGGAGACCCCGAGGCACAGTACGTCACGATAACCGCGGCTTGGCCCGAGCGGCCGGCACGACCAGCGCGTTGCGCGTAATTCGCCGGCGTAGGCGGTACGTTGCGCAGGTAAACTGCGTTCAAGGCAGAAATATCAACACCCAGTTCCATGGTGGGCGAGCAGAACAGCGCGGGCAGAAACCGGTCTGACTCCCCGGTTGCTCGAATTTCAGTGCGGTAATCCGAGGTCGCAAGATGCTCCATGTCGTCCTGCTCGAACCGGAACCGCCATTCACGCCATTCTCGCTGCTTCTGCGACACCTGAGCCGTATGCTCGCGCCCCTCCAAACCCCAGTACGAACTACGCCCGTCACCGAGGTCACTGGCAATCGCCTTGTAGAGATCGTGGAAATATCGGTTGCCGCGCTGGGTTTCATCAGCGAGGGCCGGTCCGGGTACAAGCCGAACACCCGATGGTGACAGGCGCCAGCCCGTCACGTCACTATCAAGTTCGATAGGTACCAGCAGCCCTTCGTCGCTCAGGAAGGCGAGCATCCCTTCCATGAACTCGTAGTATTCATCCTTGTTCAGCTTCGTGCCAAGAACGGACTTCCGGTTCACGAGCCGTGCGATCCTCGAATTGGGACCTGCCCGAAGAAGCGTCTGTTCTTCTCGCAGCGTGACGACGTTCTTGCTGCCCGCGCGCAGGACAAGTGAGGCCCGCGCTCGCGGGTTTTCTTTTTGGTCAATTGCCCAAGGCGCCTGAAGCAGCATGCGGGATTTCTGTGCCACGCCATCGAGGACAGTCAGGTCCAAGGCTTCGGTCTGAACAGCCAGGCCCTCGAGCATCGCGGACAAAATCGCCTTTAGAATTGCCTGCCGCTGTTCGAGGCCGAGGTCACCCAGCGCTGGATGGATGGCCATGAAGCGCTCGCGATCTTCAGAGATTTCCTCGAGGCCGAGGAAGTTCACGTCGATCAGATTCAGGACAGACAAGCTGGGGTTGGTGAAGCGCCAACCGCGACGTAGGTCTGTCCAGACTCGATGGGCGAGCACCTTTGCGAGCGACCGCTGGGCATCTTCACGAATGATGGCGCCAGCATTCGAATCGAGCAGCCAATGCTGGCGCGCCTCTTTGTTGGCGGCAGTAAAGCCGAGCGCCTTCACCACCTGCAGGCCGAACTCGTCTTCTGCGAGCCCACCTGAGCCAGCAGAAATGACCGCGCGAAGGATAGCACCGCGCAGCAGGCTCACGAACAGGAAGTCATTGAAATGGCCAGACTGCAGGGCAGCATCCTGGCGATTGTCTGTGAAACCCAGTAACTTCCGTTTCGTCTCGGGTACCCCGCTGCCGGGCTTGTTCATCCACTCCAGGGCGCTGGCCACAAGCAAGGTTGTTGCTGAGCTCCGCCCTTCGCCGGAGAGCCCCGCCAGCTTGCTGCGTTCACGCATCCCCTGCGTTGGTTCGTCATGACAGCACAGGCAAAACGCGAATTTGCCCGGGATGAACCAGAAATCGTTTCCGCCTGCTCCATGGCGGCCATCAGCACCTACCACGTAAGAGACAGGCATACGCTTCTTGCGATACCCTCTCAGCCGTTCGATGCCGTTCTTCTCTTCCCGCCAGCTTTCGGGATAACCCTCCAGCTCGCCTGAGAACTGAAAGTCGGTATCGCCGGGCGTCACCGGACATAGGTACCCTGCGACCTCGTCTTCCTCAGTGTCGAGCGGCGTGTCGTCGATGCTTCGAGGCAGAAAGCGCAGATTCCCGTCATCATCGACCTTGGTTACGACATGATATTCTTGCCCGCAGTTTCGGCAGAACCGCGTGGGATAGAGGCGGTTGCCGGGGGCTTCGGGGTCCTCAAGCTGACCTTCAAGAAGGATCCGACGCGGCCTGGCTGTGAGCGTGGTAAAGACTTCACCGGCGCCGGAGATGAAACGATGGAGCTTGAAAGCGAGAAAAGCACCGTCCTTCGCGCCGCCACGCTCATGTTCCGGCAGACTTACCCGGGTCAAGAATTTTTCGAGATAGTCTCCACAGGTTTTGGCATCGACCGCACTGGCCAGAGAAAGCTTTTCGACCGCCTCTTCGAATGGGATCGGCTTCTTCCTTCGAAGTTCAAGCCCATCGTCCAATCCAAGTTCGAGTTCGGCCCACACCGAGAGCGGATGACGCCTCAGGGTCTCGTCATCGAGTGCGTCAGGCAAAGGCTGCGTCAGGACCGTCTTCAAAGCGCCTAGGACGTGCTCGGTCTTCAAGGCGTCATCGGTCGCGCGCTGCAAGGACTCGTCTATAACGGCATCCGGGCCAATGTCAGTGCCAAACAGACGCGACGCGACCTTCGCCACGGCAAGTGCGCGGCTCTCGTCCGATCCCTCGGAGGCCATCGTTGCCGAGGTCCCGATGCAGATTGGCTCCTTGTCAGGCGAGCACCTGTCCCGCAGGCGTCGAACGAGGACCGCGACATCGGCACCTTGGCGCCCGCGATAGGTATGGAGTTCGTCGAGAATGATGAACTCGAGACCGGACGCGTTCGAGACGACTTTCGAGTCCAGGTCGTCCTGACGCGTCAGAAGTAATTCTGCCATCATGTAGTTCGTCAGGAGAACATCGGGCGGATTGGCAGCGATGCGCTCACGTTCTTCACGGCTTTCCTGACCGGTGTAGCGCTTGACCACTGGCTTTAGTTCATCCGGCAAACCCGAACCGGCGATGAACTTGTCGATCTCCTTCATCTGGCTATTTGCCAGTGCGTTCATGGGGTAGACGATGATTGCCGTCGTGCGGCGCGGCTTTCCTGCACGCCGCGCGCGGATGATTGCATCGACAACCGGCACGAAGAAGCACAGGGATTTCCCCGAACCTGTCCCGGTCGTGACGACGTAACTCTTTCCTTGTTTCGCCTTTGCGATTGCCTCGGCTTGGTGCCGGTGAAACCGAAGAGGTGTGGTGCCGAACCGGAAGACCTTCCCAGTGCCTTCGTCAAGATCACCCGTGGCGACGAGTTCATCGACCGTTGGCCCCGCCATGAAGCGTGGATTCAGTGACAAGAGCGCATCAGGCCAGAATTTTCCGGCGTCGTATTGGGCATCTATCTCGGATTTAAGGTCGGGTGCTCGAATTGCGCTGAATGAACGTGAAAAGTGCTTGTAAGCACGGATCAGTTGATGGTCGAACTCAAACGCTTTCATTCAGGCGACCTCCTCGGTGTCCGGGCTCGGCAAGTCAAAGCCTTCGTCGTCTTGGAGAACGTCTTCGCCTTCCTCCGGTATGGAATCTGCCCTTACGATCGCATGCCCGGTTGCCTTCGAGATCATGGCAAGGAGGCGCGTCTCCCGATCCGCCATGAAGGCTTCGAAGTCATCTGCCCTCAGCAAGGTGGGATCCAGCCCGTGAGACGCCAGATAGTCATCCAGTGCGACGCGGGTGATCGGCGGGTTGTCCTTTCCGCCTGTCTCCAGTCGTTCCAGGTAAACCGATGGAGCGACGCCGCCTAGAATGCGGTTGGTCTTGTAGCTGAGCGGCGTCTTATTGATGACGGTGTCAAAGACCTTCGGCTCGATCTTCTGCTTCTTGCACCAGTCCTGCGGGAAGATGTGATGGATATCGACGTATTCGTCGAAAAACACGGTGTCCTTGAAGTGTTGGCCGGAGCGAAGATCTCTTGCACCTTCGGCCATCAGAAGGGCGTGGATACCCTTGTAGGCAGCCGACAGGCGGGTGCGCAGGGTCCGCAGTCGCTCCGGGCGGAAGCGGCCATCGGTTATCGTGCTGGGCTCCGGCCCACCGTCGAGCCAGGCCGGTACCTCGAGCACGTCCTTGGCAAAGCGCGACTCTATGGCCGAGCCATAAAGCTCGCCGAAGATGCCGCACCAGAACCAGCGGGCGAGCTGGTCTTTCACGGCGGCATGGTCGAACCTGGGCCCGATGATGGCGAGGATCGCGGCAAACGGGACAAGTTGGCCCTGATAAGGCAGATCGATGACCCGGTAGATGTGGTTCTGCCGGAGGAACTTCGCTGCGGTCTTGAATCCTTCCTCCACAGCGGCGCGGTGTTTCAGGTAGGCCTCCAGCGGCAGGTCGAGGAGAGACTGACGTGTGGCCCGGACTGCGGACAGCTCCGACTCCTTCCGCCCGGCGGCGATTTCGGTCGCACGGTTCTCGACCCCATGCAGGAGGGCGATGGCCTGGAGCACATCTGTTGCTGCGACCTTTTCCAGCACGCCGAACTTCTGCTCGGCCGCCCGCCCAAAGAGCTGAAGCCTTGTCTGGAGCCCCGGCTGGCCATCGGCGCCGAGCCAGTCGTCCCGCAGGCGATGGCCGCGGGCCGCGTACATCGCCGTCACAAGCTCGAAAGCGTCGAGCGGTTTGCCGCCCGTGTTCACCTTCTCAAAGACCAGGCAGACGGCTTCGTGAGAAGTGTCGGGGCTCAGCGCGATCACGGGGAGCTGGTAGGACTTGAAGTTCTGGAGAACGTTTTCATTGAACGCCTTGAAAAAATCGGTTTTCTGTAGGTCGCCTTTCTGGGTCCAGAAAGTCCAAAAACCCATCATCCAGTTCATCGAGTCGAAGACTTGGTTGAGCGGAAACATTAGATTCTCGTACTCAAGCTCTGCTGTCGAAAGATCGAGTTCAATTTTCCGGTCGAAATTGGACTTGATCCGCCGATCCTCCGGCACTGAGACGATTGCATTCTCCCGGTCTTCGGATGGGTCCATCGATTTGCGCATATCGATGTAGAACCAGCGTTTAACGAGCTTGAGACGCGGTGTTACCGTTTGCACCACCTCGCGGCGCAGGCAGGTCTGGTAGAGCGAGGTCATGCGCTGCTGGCCATCCAGCAGGAGCTGATCCGGCGCTTCGTTGCCAACTGCGGCATCTGCTCCTTGGACCGGACGACGCGCGAACGTATCGACCGCACCACGCTTGACCTCGAGCGTCATCAATGCGCCGACCGGAAACGCCTGCGAGATTGAAGCGAGCAACCCCTTTATTCGCTCTTCGTCCCAGACCCAGCTGCGCTGGAAGTCGGGCAACTGAATCTTGCCGTTCCCACATTGGCGCAGAAGCTCTTCCAAGCTGACCGGGTTGGTCTTGAATGCCGCTTGCTTACCCAATCCCATACTCCTCAAATGAACTTGTCAGCCTGCGGCCAAAGATCCCTAAATTCTGAAAGCGCCCTCTCATTCCGTGGCCTCTGGAGTGCCGCGTGATCGAAGTGCGCCGATGATCTCGTTGCGATTGATGAGGATGATCTGTTGATCCTTGGGCGCGCGCGCTTCGGGTGCGGTATCGAGTCCGAGGCGCTTAAGCGCGTAATAGAGCAGAGCTCGTCGGACCTTGATCTTAGCCTTGCCACCTCGCATGCCGTAGTCGAGTGCAATCACTTGAGCCTGCGTGTCGGATAGGGCGGGGTGGGGGCCGATCTCCAAGGTGATTTCGATATTCCAGTCGAGGTCGTTCGCCGCACGCATTTCGCTCTCACGCGAACCGCGAATCTCCAATATTCGAGAAAGCAGGAAGTCTTTGAACACTTCGTCAGTCAGGCAGAAAGCCCGCGCATGCCAGCGGAACCCGTCGAAACCGATGGCGTGTGGAGCGATCCAACGCCAGCGCGGCTCCGGGCTAGACAGAGACTGATACTGCACCTCGATCGCCTCAGACCGGCGGATTGCGTCGACCACTGACCGAAGGGTTGCAGGGTCGACGCCACGCGCAGGGGTGGGGGCGGAATCGTAGGCGGGCAGTCCTGCGATCCAGCAGTCGTCCTGGTCGAGGATGCCGTCTGCGACCGACCGCAGTTGGGCCAAGTATCGACCGGCATCGAGCTTGTCGAACACCGGTTTGAAGCCCGGCTGGCGCACATAGGTCCGAAGACTGCGGTCGTAGTCCATGTTGTGAGGGGCGAGGCCGATGTAGCGGCTCAGGTCGGATGAAGCCTGGTTCACCGACAGCCCAAACTGCGTCATCACATCGCTGCGGTTCACATGCCCCTCCCAGAACAGGCGGAATTCGATGAACTCAAGCCTTTGCTCTACGCCCCAACGAAGTTCCGACCTGTCATTGCTCACCACGCTCTCCCGTCATCGGTCGATGCGCACGGAAATTATGCGCGCCCAATTTCTGGGCCTTCGTCGACCGTAGCCACGCAGTGGTTAGGGATCAATCGAAAAGGTGCGCGTCGATATCGCAACTTCGCTTTTGTAAGCTGGACGCCCAGCTTTCGGGGATACCTCGGTGCAAAAAAGGAAATCTTCGAAGAGAGCAGGCGTGCCGAGCCGCACGGTCCCGCGGCACGCCTGCAAAGATCGCAGCCGCAAACGCGACTGCGCAGCCAGCGAAAACTCTAGCCGGCCTGGTGGGCTCCGAGCGGGTTCGCCGCCATCCCCACCGCCGCGCTTGATCCGGCCCACAGTCCGGCGTCTCCTGCGGTCCCCGCGCTTATCGGGTCCGGGTCCCCATTGTTCGCCGCAAACCGCTATTCGGCCTCGGCGGCCTCTGCCGGCGTGATCTCGGTGATGGTCTGGAACTCACCGAGAAACTCCGGATGGTTCTGAGCCAGGTAGCGCACGACCCGTGCGTTTCCGATCAGCTTTCCGACGTAGCCCTTTATCACGGTCAGATGCAGATGGTCCTGACCGTATGTGTCTTGGATGGAAGCGATCCCTTCCTGCAGGCGAGCCAGTTCCTGTTCCATCCGTGCCATCGCCTCTGGCGTGATGCCCTTGACCTTCTTCGGCTTGGAAGACTCGACCAGCTGGGCCTGCGGCGTTCCCGCGAGGATCGCGTTCACATAGGCCACCGAATAGTTGTTGGCGTTGACCAGCAATTCGGCCGCCTCGATCTGGCGCATGGTCTTCATCTTACGCAGCGCGTCGAACACCGCGCCGGTCGCGGGCTTGTCCTTCAAGATCGCGACGGCTTCCTCACAGATACCGTCCAGCAGGCGGACCTTGCGCCTGATGCTGCTCATGTTGAGGTCGAGCGCGAGCGCGATCTTTTCCTCCGGCACGCCGCGCTCGATCGCCTTGCGGATCATCTTGTGTTCCTGGATCGGCGCGAGACGGCTGACCTGCCGGTTGTAGGTGAAGGCTTCATCGTCGGTGGAGACCAGGCATTCCACCTCGCTCGCGCCTGCGTCCTTCAACGCCTCGATGCGCATGTGACCGTCGAGCAGCAACCAGGTTGCGGACTTGTCAGGGTTCCGGACGACGACGGGTGGCTCCACGATCCCGATCTGGGCGATGGAGGCCACGATCTGCCGATACTTTCGGCTGGACTTCGCGGATTTGCCGAAGGCGCGCAGCGGCAGGATGGCATCAATGGGGAGGGTCACGCAGTCGTCCTCGAACCCGAGACTGACTCTGCGCGGGGGCTCGCGGGTCTCGCGTTTCATGCCGATGCCCCCTCAGTGACGGACCGGGCGAGATCGGCAGGCATCGTCTCCAGCCCCTCAGCCCTGAGCAGCGTCATGAAATGCGCGTCCGTGCAGAGCGTTCGGAAGGCCTCGCGCACGAACATCAGACGGCTCTGTGTTAGCTCTGCCTTCTTGATCAGCAGCTTCTGGCGCGTGGCCTCTTGCTGATAAGCGCGGACGAGGCCTTCACTGGTCAGCGCCCGCTTCGCAATCCGGCGTCCGAGCTGGTTGTTCTGGAGTTGGGGGCCGCGCAGTTCGCGCTGCTGGATCAGCCGGCGTACGAGCGCGAGGATGTCCTCGGTCGTGAGCACCCGGGTGTCCTCGGGCACGCCGACACCGAGCCGCTGGTTCAGCTTGTAGCGGCCGACCTTGGTCAGGTCGTAGCGCTTGGGATCGAAGAACAGCGCGCGCAACA
>Ga0098074_1000755_pt1 | contig 19314 bp, 16 predicted proteins | sample 32_taG_FD_75064 | JGI IMG/M metagenome (GOLD analysis project Ga0098074, IMG submission 75064) | Marine viral communities from the Gulf of Mexico - 32_GoM_OMZ_CsCl metaG | ecosystem: Environmental > Aquatic > Marine > Oceanic | place: Atlantic Ocean: Gulf of Mexico | collected 2015-07-12
CGCGCTACCCCGAGCGCGGACTGATGGTCGACATCGGCCGCAAGCACCTGCCGGCGTCCTGGCTCGAGGCGCGGATCCGCGAGATGGGCTGGCTCAAGCTCAACTACCTGCACCTGCACTTCACCGAGGACCTCGGCTGGCGCATCGAGAGCGACCAACGGCCGCGGTTGCACTCCGACGACCACCTCACCAAGGCCGAGGTGCACCGGCTGGTCGCTCTCGCCGAACGCCACCACGTCACGGTCGTGCCCGAGATCGACATGCCCGGGCACTTCGCCGCCGGGCTGCGGCACCACCCCGAGCTGCAGCTCGCCGATCCTCTGGGCCAGCGCAACCCGGGCAAGCTCGACTACACGCTCCCCGCGGCCCGGCGGTTCGCCCAGGACCTCGTGCGCGAGTACCTGCCGCTCTTCCCGGGTCGCTACTGGCACCTGGGCGGCGACGAGTTCCTGCTGCTGCCGGAGTACCTCCGCTACCCGCAGCTCACGGCCTACGCCCAGGCCGAGCACGGAGTCGGCGCGAACTTCCACGACGGCACGATCGGCTTCCTCAACGAGATGGCCGCGCTGGTGCGACGGCACGGCAAGACGCCCCGCGCCTGGGCGGACGGCACCTCCGGTGGCGCGGTGACCCGGTTCGACCGCGACGTGGTGTGCGAGTGGTGGACCGACATCAACCCGCTCGGCGACCAGACCGCCCAGCGCACACCTCAGCAGCTGCTCGATGCCGGGCACCGGATCATGAACTGCAGCTTCTACCCGACCTACCTCGCCTACCGCGACCCGCCGTTCCCGGCCCATCCCGAGCTCGCCGACTTCTACGAGCGCTGGCGGCCGCACCGGTTCCGGGGCGCCGCCTACCTCGACGGCGACGTCGCGCTCCCCTACGTGGACGTCGATCCCGCAGAGCCCGACAACCTCGGCTCGAAGCTGCACCTCTGGAACGACGTCCCCTACCTCGCGACCGCGCGGGAGGAGGCCACCGCGATCGCTCCACGGCTGCGGATCATGGCCGAGCAGACCTGGGGCTCGCCGCGCACGGCTCGCGGCTACCCGGCCTTCGCCCGCCGGATCGCCAGCGTCGGCGAGCCCCCTCGTTCGTGACGCGCGAGGGCCGGTAGCGGTTTCGATCGCGCGGGCGACCGGCGAAAGTTACCTACGGGTAGGATTTTCCTCACCCCTGGGGACGCCTGACGTTCCCGAACCGGGGCAATAGGCTCACACCGCCCGCAGCGTCCCCCGCGGGTGCCGAAGACTGGGAGTCCCGCATGCAGATCGTTGCCATCGTCATCTCGCTGGCCCTCACCGTCGCCGCCGTGGTCGCCGTCACCCTCGCGGTGCGGCGGATGGTCGGCGTGATGAAGCAGGGTCAGCCGGCTCCGGGCCGTGCCGGCAACCCGGCGGGGCGCACGGTGACGATGCTGAAGGAGACCTTCGGGCACACCCGGATGCTGCAGTGGCACTGGGTCGGCATCATGCACTGGTTCGTCTACCTGGCGTTCCTGCTGCTCAGCACCGCCGTCCTCGCCGGCTACTTCCAGCTCTTCGACCCCGAGTTCGCGCTGCCGCTCATCGGGCACTTCTTCCTCTTCGAGTGGGTCAGCGAGGGCATCGGCGCCCTGAGCACGATCGGCATTGTCTTCCTGATCGTCTACCGCCAGCTCAACCACCCCCGCAGCGAGGGACGTGGCAGCCGCTTCTACGGGTCACGGCAGTGGCAGGCCTACTTCGTCGAGGCACTGGCGCTCCTCGAGGGCTCGGCGATCCTGTTCATCCGTGGCGCGGAGTACAACCTCGGCCAGGTCGCCAGCGACCACAAGGCGGACTTCGACCGGTTCCACTTCCCGATCAGCTCGTACGTCGGCGATGCCCTGTTCGCGAACAACGAGAGCACCCTCGAGAACACGATCATCGCGATCGCGCTGTTCAAGATCACGCTGGCGATGGTGTGGCTGCTGGTGATCGCGCAGAACATCACCATGGGCATCGCCTGGCACCGGTTCACGGCCTGGCCGAACATCTGGTTCAAGCGTGAGGCCTCGGGCCGCACCGCGCTCGGCGCCCTGAAGCCGCTCACCTCAGGCGGCAAGGCGATCACCCTCGACGACATCGACGACCTCGACGAGGACGCCAAGCTCGGCGTCGGCGCCATCGAGGACTTCTCGTGGAAGGGCATCCTCGACTTCACGACCTGCACCGAGTGCGGGCGCTGCCAGTCGCAGTGCCCGGCGTGGAACACCGAGAAGCCCCTGTCGCCGAAGCTGCTGATCATGGGCCTGCGCGAGGCGGCGTACGCCGGCGCGGGTGGCTCCGAGGAGGACCGCGGCAGCACCCGCGCCCTGATCGGCAAGAGCGACCAGGACGCCGAGGTCGGCTCGGGCGACGACGTGGCCGAGTGGTTCTACAACCCGGCCGGCGGCGACTTCGTCATCGACGAGGACGTGCTGTGGTCGTGCACCTCGTGCGGCGCCTGCGTGCAGCAGTGCCCGGTCGACATCGAGCACGTCGACCACATCATCGACATGCGCCGACACCAGATCCTGGTGGAGTCGAACTTCCCCTCCGAGCTCAACGGTCTCTTCAAGGGCCTGGAGAACAAGGGGAACCCGTGGAACATGTCGGCCTCCGCGCGGATGGACTGGGCCAAGGGGCTCGAGTTCGACGTCAAGGTCGTCGGCGAGTCCATCGAGTCGCTCGACGAGGTCGACTGGCTCTTCTGGGTCGGCTGCGCGGGCGCCTACGAGGACCGCGCCAAGAAGACCACCCGTGCCGTGGCCGAGCTGCTGGACATGGCCGGGGTCTCGTTCGGCGTCCTCGGCAACGGGGAGACCTGTACCGGCGACCCGGCCCGTCGCGCCGGCAACGAGTTCGTCTTCCAGGGCCTGGCCCAGCAGAACGTCGAGGTGTTCAAGGAGTACAAGGTCAAGAAGGTCGTCTCGACCTGCGCCCACTGCTTCAACACGCTCAAGAACGAGTACAAGGACTTCGGGGTCGAGCTCGAGGTCGTGCACCACACCCAGCTGCTCAACCGCCTCGTGCGCGAGGGCAAGCTCACGCCGGTCGTCGACGGCGCTGGCGCCCACAAGCGCTCGATCACCTACCACGACCCGTGCTACATCGGGCGGCACAACGGCGTCTACACGCCCCCGCGCGAGCTGCTCCAGGTGCTGCCGGGTGCTGAGTACGTCGAGATGGAGCGCAACTCCGAGCGGTCGTTCTGCTGCGGCGCCGGCGGCGCCCGCATGTGGATGGAGGAGAACCTCGGCGAGCGGATCAACGTCAACCGCACGGTCGAGGCCGTCGGAACCGGCGCCGACCAGATCGCGGTGGGCTGCCCCTTCTGCCGCGTCATGCTCTCCGACGGACTCACCGCCCAGCAGGCCAAGGGTGAGGCTCGCGAGGAGGTCGAGGTGCTCGACGTCGCGCAGATGCTGCTCGCCTCGGTGAAGGGCGAGCAGGCCACCAAGCTGCTGCCCGGCGAGGGCGGTGCCGAGGCGCCGGCCGCCAAGAAGTCAGAGAAGTCCGAGAAGTCCGAGCCCGAGAAGCAGCCGGAGAAGTCGGAGGAGACCCAGGCTGAGCCCGAGGCCGGGGACGACACCCAGACCGAGGACACCGTCACCGACACCGAGGACGTCGGCCCGGCAGCCAAGGCCTCGGGCGGGTCGTCGCTCTTCGACGACGCCGCCGAGTCCGACGAGGAGCCGGAGACGGCCGCCTCGGACGCGGCACCAGCCGAGGAGGCCCAGGCCGCGAAGCCCGCGTCGTCGGGTGGTTCGCTGTTCGACCTCGGCGGCGACGACGCCGAGTCCGACGGCGGCGCCGAGTCCGCGGCCGAGTCCGGGTCCGCGGCCGAGTCCGGGTCCGATGCCGGCTCCACCGACAGCGACACAGCCGAGCCGGCGGCCACGACCGAGCCGGGAGACGACCTGGGCTCGGGGGGATCACTCTTCGACGTCGGCGGCGGTGAGTCCGAGAAGCCCGCACCCGACTCGGAGCCCGAGGCCAAGGACGAGGCTGAGGCCAAGGACGAGCCGCAGGGCGAGCCCGCAGCCGAGACCACGACTGCCCCAGCCACGGACCTCGGCTCGGGCGGTTCGCTGTTCGACATCGCGGCACCCGAGGGGGCAGCCCCAGCAGCATCGCCGGAGCCGAAGGGTGAGCCCGAGCCGGAGCCACCGGCAGAGTCCGAGGCCAAGGCAGAGGCCGAGACAGAGCCGGAGGCGGAGCCCGAGCCTGAGAAGCCGCAGGCCACCCCGAAGGCGGCAGCAGCACCGGCCGCCGAGATCCCCGAGGGCGGGTCGCTGTTCGACATCGAGGCACCGGAGCCGGCCGCTCCAGCGGCCCCGGCCGCACAGGCCTCGGCAACGCCCGAGACCGACGCCGACGCCGAGCCCGAAGCCGACGCCGAGCCCGAAGCCGAAGCCGAGCCCGAGGCCGAAGCCGAGGCCGAGGCCGAGGGAGAAGCCGAACCCGCCAAGCCCGCAGAGCCGGCCGAGTCGAAGGCGGCCGCGACGCCGACCCCGGCGGCCGCACCCGCAGCGGAGATCCCCGAGGGCGGGTCGCTGTTCGACATCGAGGCACCCGAGCCGCCGGCCCCGGCCGCGGAGGTCACCTCGAAGCCCGAGGCAGAGGCGGAGCCTGAGGCAGAGGCGGAGGCCGAGACCGAGGCGGAGGCCGAGGCCGAGCCCGAGACCAAGACCGAGGCGGAGCCTGAGCCTGAGGCCGAGCCCGAGCCCGAGCCCGAGCCCGAGCCGGAGGCTGAGTCCGAGCCTGAGGCAGAAGCCGAAGCAGAAGCAGAAGCAGAAGCCGAGCCGACGTCCACGTCGGACGAGACGGCGGTCAGCCCCGGCGCCGCCCTCAGCGCTGCCGCGTCGGCCGCTGCCTCCGGCGACGCGCCTGATCCCGAGCCCGCGACGGAGACCGAGGCGGACGCCGACGCCGACGCCGACGCCGACGCCGAGGCCGAGGCCGAGCCCGAGCCCGAGCCCGAGCCCGAGGCCGAGGCCGAGCCCGAGCCCGAGGCTGACGCCGAGGCCGAGCCTGCGGCGAAGCCCGCCAGCAGCGGCGAGAAGCACGAGCCCAAGACCGACGTCGACATCTCCGAGGCGGGCTCGCTCTTCGATCTCTGAGATACCGGCGTACCGGGATGACGCCCGGTGACACCTGATGACACCACGTGACATCAGAAGTGACGTCAGAATCGGTTGACATGACGTCACATTGATGTCAAAGTGATGCGCATGGACATCACGCCCTACGTCGACCACCTCCGACGCGACCTGCTCCAGGCCGCCGAGGGAGCCGGGGGCGAGCTGCGCACGGCCGCCGAGCGGCTCGGGTTCGCCCTCGACCCGGCCGCGCGCCTGGCCCTGATGGAGGCGATCAGCCAGGCCTGCGCCGAGATCACCGCCGAGATGCCGGCCGGTGGCGTCGACGTCCGCCTCGACGGCCGCGATCTCGCCTTCGTGGTGGATGCCGCGGTCGCCGGCCCGCCTGCCCCTCCGGCGCCACCCACCCCTCCTGTCCCGCCCGGCGAGGAGCTCGAGGACGGCGGCATGGCGCGAATCACCTTGCGGCTGCCCGAGTCGGTGAAGGCGAAGGCCGAGGAGGCCGCCGCCGCCTCCGGCGCCTCGCTCAACACCTGGCTGGTCTCGGTGGTGCGCGCCGCCACGAGTCGAGACCACGCGATCAACGTCGACATCGACCTGTCCAGCCTCCCGTTCTTCGGGAGCAACGGACCCGGCACCCGAGGCAGCGGCCCCCGTCGCATGTCCGGCTGGGTCTGAGAACCGGCCACCCCTCCACCCCCCCCACATCCGGGTCCGGCACCAGGCCGGTCCCGTGGACGAGCACACCCACAGGAGATCCCATGAGCACCGAGAGCAACTCGCAGTTCGACGTCACCACCCCGGTCAAGGTCTACGTCGAGTCCGGCAAGGGCACCGTCACGGTGCATGCCGCCGAGATCGAGCAGACCCGCGTCGACATCACCGGTCCGGACGCCGACGAGGTCGACGTGCACCTGCAGGGCGACCACCTCTCGGTCATCGCCCCCAAGAGTCGCGGCGGCTTCCTCGGCGGCGACCGCCGCCTCGACATCACCGTCACCGTCGCGAGCGGCAGCGAGCTGGCCACCAAGCTCGGCAGCGCCGACCTCACGACCACCGGAAGCCTCGGCGCCAGCCAGCTCCGTTCGGGCTCGGGCGAGGTCGCGGTCGAGCACCTGGTCGGGCCGGCGGTGCTCGAGACCGGCTCGGGCACCATCTCCGTCGACCACGCCGAGCAGCCGCTGCGCATCAAGAGCGGCTCGGGCGACGTGACCATCCAGCACAGCGAGGACGACGTCACCGTCTCCACGGGCTCCGGCGACGTCGAGATCGCCGACTGCGCCGGCGCCACCGCCGTCAAGACCGGCTCGGGCGACCTGACCATCGGACAGGCCAGCCGGCAGGTGACGATGAGCACCGGCAGCGGCGACCTGGTCGTGCGGTCGATCGCCTCGGGCACGGTGCAGATGAAGGGCGCCTCGGGCGACGTGCGCGTCGGCGTCCCGGCCGGCACCCCCGTGTGGACCGACATCACGACCGTCTCCGGCCACGTGCACTCGGCCATCGAGAGCGCGGGCCAGCCCGAGAAGGGCGCGCCCTACGTCGAGGTCCGCGCCAAGACGGTCAGTGGCGACGTCGTGCTGACCCAGGTCTGACCATCACATCCACCTCACCCTCGAACCCACCTCCGACCCACCCAGGAGCACCGCCATGAACCAGTTCACCGACCTCACCGCCTACGAGGTGCAGACCCGGCCGGCCCCGGCCGTCTCGGCCAACCGCGCCCAGGCCACGCTCACCGCGGCGCGTCGGGCACGACGTCGCCACCAGCTGGCCCGCCAGCTGCGCTCGGTGGCCGACCGGCTCGACGTCTGACCCACCTGTAACCCCGCGTTACATTCCGCGAGACGGCCCGTGACGACCGCCACTCGATGGCGCACACTGACCGCGTGACCCGCAGAGCCGCCACGCCGCTGACCAGCCTCGCCGCCGCCGTCCTCGTCGCCGCCGGCGTGATCGCCCCCCTCCCCAGCGCCAGCGCCAGCACCACTGACGCCCCCACTTCGCGCGCCGCCGCCGCGACGTGGAAGCCGCGACCGGCCCAGTACTCCGGCACCGTCACCACCAGCGACCTGGCGATCCCGATGGACGACGGCGTCAAGTTGCGCGCCGACCTCGTGCGGCCTGCCACGAAGAACGGCCAGCCGGTCACCACACCGCTGCCGGTCATCATCACCATCACGGCCTACAACAAGACCGTGATCGGCGCCGGTGGCGGCCTGGCCGGTCCCACCGCCGACTACCTGGTCAAGCGTGGCTACGCCCAGCTCACCGTCGATGCGCGCGGCACCGGTGCCTCCGAGGGCATCTGGGGCGCCTTCAGCCGACGTGAGGGCAAGGACGCCGTGGCCATCGTCGACTGGGCGGCACGGCAGAAGTGGAGCGACGGCACCTCCGGCATGAGCGGCCCCTCCTACATGGGCATCAGCCAGATCTTCGCGGCCGCGGGGCACCCGAAGGGACTCAAGGCGATCTTCCCGCAGGTTCCCGGGGCCGACGTCTACCGCGACGTCGTCGCCAGCGGCGGGGCCATCGACGTCGGCTTCATCCCGCTGTGGCTCGGCCTGGTGACCGGCACCGGACTCATCCCCCCGGCCTACGGTGCCAGCGAGCCCGACCACGGCTTCCAGTGGCTGATGGACAGCGCGCTCACCGCCACCACGTTCACCGCACCCCTGATCACCCAGGCGCTGCTCGGTGGCGAGCCCGCCGTCGACGGCACGTTCTACCGCGACCGGTCGCCGATCCGGGTCATCGACCAGGTGAAGGTGCCGACCTTCCTGATCAGCGGGGAGTACGACCTCTTCCAGCGCGGCACCCCGCTCCTGTTCGAGCGGCTGCGCAAGAAGGGCGTGCCGACGCGCATCATCACCGGCCCCTGGGACCACCTCGCGGGGTCGTCCGGCGCCGAGGTCGGGCAGGCCGGGTACGGCACGCTCTCCGAGCTGCAGCTGCGCTGGTTCGACCACTACGTGCAGGGTCGCCCCGACCCGCGTCTGCTCACCGACATCAAGCCCTACACCTACTTCGAGCAGGGCACCAAGCGCTGGGTGCGCACCGACGAGTACGTCGACCGCGACCTGTCCGCGACGTCCCTGCGGCTCTCGGGTGGGGCGACCCCGGCCTTCCGCAACGGCACCCTGACCGCGGGCGGCGCCAAGGCCGGCACCGCGATCGTGCCGCCGATCCCGGTCGCCGGGCTCTGCACCCGGTCGGCCAACCAGTGGACGGCCGGCGTCATGAACACGGCGTTCCCCAACAACCCCTGCCTGCAGGACAACCAGTACAACGACTACGCGGGGGTCAACTACGACACCGCGCCACTCACGCGGGCGCTGCGGATCCAGGGACCGATCAACGCGCGGCTCTACACCTCGACCCCCACCGGTGACGGCATGCTGTCGGTCGCGATCTCGGACGTCGCCCCCAACGGCACGGTCAAGCGGCTCACGGGCGGCTGGCAGGTCATCGCGCATCGCGCGCTCGACAAGCGGAAGTCGCGCTACCTCGACGGCCAGCTCATCCAGGCCTTCCACCCGTTCACGGCCGCCGCGAAGTCCCGGCTGCCCGGAGGCAAGGTCGCGCCGATCGACGTCGAGATCTTCCCGACCGGCGCCGCGATCAAGCCGGGTCACCGGCTGCGGATCAGCATCCAGGCCTTCGACGTCCCGCACCTGCTCTCGCCGATCCCGGACCTCCCGGCCCAGCTCGCGCCGATGACCATCCACATCTCCAAGCGCTACCCGTCGGTGCTCACCCTCCCCACCCGCTGACCGGGCCGAGTCGGCGCATCTTTACGCCGACTCGGCGGCGATCCGGGCTCGAGTCGGCGTCAACGTACGCCGACTCGCGTCGGTCAGGACTTCATGGCGACGCCGAGGCGCCAGTAGCCCATGAAGGCGACCTGGTGACGGTCGATGTGGAGGTCGTTGACCAGGGCACGGCGCAGGCCGGTGACGACCTTCGACTCGCCGGCGATCCAGGCGTAGAGGCCGTCCCAGTCGTGGCCGACCGCGCGGGCGTGGCCCTCGACGTCCTCACCCGACGAGGAGTAGGTGGGCGTCTCCCAGAGGTCGGGGTCGACCTCGTCGACGTCCTCGCCCGCCACGGTCGCGGTGCCACCGAGGTGGTCGAGCACGGCGGCGTGCAGGGCCGACCCACGGTCCGCACCGTCGCGCGGCAGCCACGTGACGCTCACCCCCTCAGGGTGCTCGAGGGTCTGGACGTCGGCAGAGACCGGCACCTCGACGAACACCGCGCCGCGCGCCGTCGGGTCGAGCTGCTCGAGGATCGCACTGATGGCGGGCACGGCCGTCTCGTCGCCGACGAGCAGCAGGGTCGACGCGTCGCCGGGCACGAACTCGATGCCGCCGAACTCGGCCCCCCGACGCGGCGCGAGCGTGACCAGGCGATCGCCCACCTTCGCCCGCGCGCCCCAGCAACCACCGGGGCCGATCTCGCCCTCGTGCACGATGAAGTCGACGACCAGCCGGGTCTCGGCACCGGAGCCGCGCACCGCCCGCACCGTGTAGGTGCGCATGTGGCCGCGCTCGGAGACCGGGCGCTCCATCCAGGTGCCCAGCCACGACTCGTCGGCGCCCTCCAACGACGGCAGGGGGTGATCGCCGTCGGGGAAGATGAGCTTGAGTCGCTGGTCGTACAGCCGCCCGTCGACCCCGAGCTCGGCGAGTGCCGGCGACCCGAACTCGACCCGCACGAAGCTGGGGGAGAGTCGCTGGACGGCGGTCACCTCGATCTCCTCGAGGAGCAGGGGGAGAGCGGACGCGGTGGTGGTCATGAGGGTTCCTAGCCGAGTGAGGTTTGCCTAACTAAGGCAGACCTTACCCTCATGCCGAGTCGGCGTGACAGTCGCGCCGACTCGCGCCTGTTTCTGCGTGCAGATGCGCCGACTCGGCCGGAATCCTCAAATCGGGGTGCGGTGGAAGTTCTGGAACGACCGGGACGGCGTGGGTCCGCGTTGTCCCTGGTAGCGCGAGCCGTACTTCTCCGAGCCGTAGGGGTGGGCCGAGGGCGAGGAGAGCCGGAAGAAGCAGAACTGGCCGATCTTCATACCGGGGTAGAGCTTGATGGGCAGGGTGGCCACGTTGGCGAGCTCGAGCGTGACGTGGCCGGAGAAGCCCGGGTCGACGAAGCCGGCGGTGGCGTGCGTCAGCAGACCGAGCCGACCGAGCGACGACTTGCCCTCCACCCGCGCGGCGATGTCGTCGGGCAGGGTCACCACCTCGTAGGTCGAGCCGAGCACGAACTCGCCGGGGTGCAGGATGAACGGCTCGTCGCCCTCGGGCTCGACCACGCGCGTCAGGTCGGACTGGTCGGCCGCCGGGTCGATGTGCGGGTAGCGGTGGTTCTCGAACACGCGGAAGTAGCGGTCGAGCCGCACGTCGATCGAGGACGGCTGGACCATCCCGGGGTCGTAGGGCTCGAGAGCGACCCGGCCGGCGTCGATCTCGGCCACGATGTCGCGATCTGACAGCAGCACGTGGGCACCCTACCGGCCGACTTCCCAGGCGGGCAGCGCATCCGCCGCACGCGCGTGGGAGGCTTGGCCCGTGCGCCTTTCGCGACAGGTCGGGAGGGCGGCCACGACCGCCCTCGTCCTCGTCGCCGTCGCCGCCGTCTACAACCTGGCCCTGCTCGTCTACCTGGGTTTCTCGCTCGACCCGGCCCTGACCCGGGCCACCGACGGCGCCCGGGCGCTGCGGGTGGCGCACCAGGGAATGATCGACCAGGAGACCGGGCTGCGCGCCTACCTGATCACGGCCGACGAGTCCGTGCTCGAGCCCTACCGCGCGGGCGTGACAGCCCAGATCTCGATGGCTCCGCTGGCCCGCGAGAAGCTCGACGACCAGCCCGAGCTGGTCAGCCTCATCGACGACCGCGAGCAGGCGGTCCAGGCCTGGACGGCGCAGTGGGCCGCATCGGCGCTGGAGCGCGGCCCTGAGTTCGCGGCCACCCCGGTCAGCACGACCGAGGTCACCTTCGTGCAGGACGGCGTCCTCCTCTTCGACGCCTACCGTCGCGCCTACGCAGCCGCCCAGGACGCCGCCGACCAGCACCGCTTCGACCTCGAGGAACGTCGCAGCCTCGCTCTGCAGATCGCCCTGGCCGCCCAGGTCGCCCTCTTCTTCTTCGGCGCCTTCGCCGTCCGACGCCAGGTGCGCAGCCTGCGCGAGGCCGTGGTCACCCCCGTCGAGGGCCTGCTCGGCACGATCTCGGAGTTCCGCGAGGGACGCTTCGACGCGCGCAGTCGCGCCGAGGGGCCCGACGAGCTGCGTGCGATCGGCTCGGGCCTCGACGACATGGCCACGGCGTTGTCCGAGCAGCGTGACGCCGTCGAGGCGCGCGAGCGCGACCTCATCTCGGCCCGCGAGGAGGCCGACGCCGCCAACGCGGCCAAGTCCGCGTTCCTCGCCACCATGTCGCACGAGATCCGCACGCCGATGAACGCGGTGATCGGCATGACCGGGCTGCTGCTCGACTCTCCGCTGGCCCCCCAGCAGCGGGAGTTCGCCGAGACCGTGCGGCGCAGCGGCGACTCCCTGCTCACGATCATCAACGACGTCCTGGACTTCTCGAAGATCGAGTCCGGCGAGCTCGAGCTGGAGCGGCAGCCCTTCGTGCTGCGCGACTGCGTCGAGGGTTCGCTCGACCTGGTGGCCGCCCAGGCGACCTCCCGCGGCATCGACCTGGTGGCGCAGATCGAGCCCGAGGTGCCGGCCGTGGTCGAGGGCGACGTCACCCGCGTGCGCCAGATCCTGGTCAACCTCCTCAGCAACGCGGTCAAGTTCACCGACACCGGCGAGGTGCTGTTGTCGGTGCGGGTGGTCGAACCGTTCACGCCCTCGCGGCCCGGCACGCCCGCCACCTTGGCCTTCGCGGTGCGCGACACCGGCATCGGCGTCCCGCCCGAACGGATGGATCGGCTCTTCCGCTCCTTCAGCCAGGTCGACAGCAGCACCACCCGCGTCTACGGGGGCACCGGACTGGGCCTGGCCATCAGCCTGCGGCTCGCGGAGGCGATGACCGGCTCGATCGACGTCGAGAGCACGGTGGGGGTGGGCTCCACCTTCACGTTCACCGCACCGCTCGTGCGTGGCCACGAGATCGAGGACCAGGTGCGCGTCGCACCGGCCGAGCTGCCCGGCCGCTCCGCGCTCGTCGTCGACGACAACGACACCAACCGGGCCATCCTGCGGGGGCAGCTGGAGGCCTGGGGCATGACCGTCGTCGACGAAGGCTCCCCCACCGCTGCCCTCGCGCTCGTCACCTCGGGCTCGCGGTTCGACCTGGCGGTGCTCGACATGCACATGCCCGACCTGGACGGCGTCGACCTCGCCGCCGGCATCCGCCAGGTGAGCGGCTGGGAGCAGACCCCGCTGATCTTGCTGACCTCGCTCGGCGAACGGCCCCCGGAGAGCGCGGCCCTCGGACTGGTGCACCTCACCAAGCCCACCAAGGCCAACGCCCTGCGCAGCACCCTGGCGCGCGCGCTCGGCGCCACCGAGCACGAGCAGGCCCAGGCCGCCGAGCTGGTGCCCAGTCGACGGCTGCGCATCCTGCTGGCCGAGGACAACGTCGTGAACCAGCAGGTGGCCCGGCTGCTGCTCGAGCGGCTGGGCCAGCAGCCGGACGTCGTCGGCAACGGCGAGGAGGCCGTCGAGGCGGTGCGCCGGACGACGTACGACCTGGTGTTCATGGACGTGCAGATGCCGGTCATGGACGGCCTCGACGCCACCCGCGCGATCCGGGCCGAGCTGCCACAGGAGCGCCAGCCGCGCATCGTGGCGATGACCGCCAACGCGCTGGCCCACGACCGCGAGGCCAGCCTGCAGTCCGGCATGGACGACCACCTCACCAAGCCGGTGCGCGCCGACGAGCTCGCGGCCGTGCTCGCCCGCACCGCCGCGGCGATCCCCGACGAGCCCGCGACCGCCGCCCCGGCTCCCGCCCCCGACGACGTCATCGACCCGACCGCCCTGGAGACCCTCACCGGCCACCTCGGAGCGGCCGGGGCCGGCTTCCGCGCCTCCCTGATCTCCACGTGGGTGCTCGACGCCGAACAGCAGCTGACGCAGCTCGCCCGGGCCGTCGAGCAGGACGACGCTGCCGCCGCCGCCCGGGTGGCGCACAGCCTTCGATCTGGCAGCGCGGCGCTCGGTGCGGTCGAGGTCGCCGCCGCGTGCGACGACCTGGAGCGCGCGGTCGAGGCCGGCGACGACGTCGACCTCACCAGCCGTACGGCCACTATCCGCGACGCCGTCGCGCGCGCCGGCGTGGCACTGCACGCCATGCAGGCACCCCAGTGACCGCACACCCCTACCGGCGGTTCGTGGCGCTGGGCGACTCCTTCACCGAGGGCGTCGGCGACCCCGACCCGCAGCGCCCGAACGGCGTGCGCGGCTGGGCCGACCGGGTGGCCGAGGCGCTGGCAGCGTCCGCCCCCGACCTGGGGTACGCCAACCTGGCGATCCGGGGCCGCAAGCTGCTCCCGGTGCTCGCCGAACAGCTCGAGCCGGCTCTCGCCCTCCAGCCCGACCTGGTCACGATCTACGCCGGGGCCAACGACATCCTGCGCCCGAGCGTCGACCTCGACGCCCTCGCCGCGGCCTACGACGACGGCCTGGCGGCGTTGACTGCGACCGGCGCGCGGGTGCTGGTGTGGACCGCCTTCGATCCCGGCGGGTCGGCCACCTACCGGCTGCTGCGTGGCCGGTTCGCGCTCTACAGCGAGTTCGTGCGCGAGAGCGCCGACCGGCACGGCGCCACCGTCGTCGACTTCTGGCGGCTGCGGGAGTACCGCGACTGGGGGCTCTGGGACGACGACCGCATGCACATGGGGCCGGCGGGCCACCAACGGATGGCGATCGAGGTGCTCGACACCCTCGGCGTGCCGCACGACCTCGAGCCGCTCGACCCGACCGAACGCCCCGTCCTCGGGCGCCGCGACGCCTTGCGCGGCAATGCGGAGTGGATCCGCACCAGCGCCGCCCCGTGGGTGCACTGTCGGCTCACGGGGCGCTCGTCCGGCGACGGCCTCAGCCCTCGGTTCGCCACCCTCACCTCACCTCGTCGGCTCGCCACGGCAGCCGACCGGGCTCACGACGAGTAGCTGAGGTCCTGCCCGCTCAGGGCCAGGTGGATGCCGTCGCGCTTGACGGCGAGCGACTCGACGGCGACCGAGAACGGGATCCCCGAGAGCGCCAGGTCCAGCCCGAGGAGCTCCTCGACCGCGGCAGCCGCCGCGCCACTGAGGTCGAGCCCGCTGTCGAGGGCGACCTGCCCGAAGTCCAGCGCCCGGTTCGCCAGCGCCGGCTTGATGGTCCCGCTCGCCTCGACGGTGGTGCCGCCGACGGGCACCGAGACGCTGGCAGCGATGGTCTCGCCGTCGACGTAGGCGAGCCGCGCTCCCCCCAGCAGCTCGCTCAGGTCGTCGAACGAGATCACGCCCTCGCCCCGGCCGCGCTCGGCCCGCACGGTGCCGCCCTCACGACTGACGTCCTCGAACTGCAGGTCCAGCGTGGTCAGCGTGAGATCCCCGACCGGCACGGCGTCCAGCGAGACGTCGACGCGGTCGAACGAGCCGGCCGCGAGCTGGGTGAGGAACGGGAAGCCGGTGATGTCGACGTCGGGGTCGTCGTCGAGCCGCTGGGAGTCGGCCAGCGAGTCGGCCACCAGCTGCTGGGCGGCGACGTCGGCGACCCGGTCGGCGCCGATCACGAGCACGAGCAGCACCAGAAGTCCGATGCCGAGCTTCTTCATGGGTTCTCCCTCCGAGGGCGGGTGCGCACCCGAGTCATCCTCCCAGCCGGGTGGGCAGGCGCCTCGGGTAGCATCCGGCATGCCGGTTTCGCTGGCAGGCGGATGTAGCTCAGTTGGTAGAGCGCGACCTTCCCAAGGTCGATGTCGCGAGTTCGAGTCTCGTCATCCGCTCCCTATGGAGTCAGCACGCTCGACGCCGCGCTTCGACGGCTTCCCGGTGGCCGCGCTCGACTTCTACGACGACCTCGAGGTCGACAACACCAAGTCGTTCTGGGACGCCCACAAGCACGTGTACGACGAGTCCGTGAAGGCGCCCTTCCAGGCGCTGGCCGCAGCACTCGAGCCGGAGTTCGCCCAGCACGGGCAGGGCATGAAGATCTTCCGGCCCTACCGCGACGTGCGCTTCGCGAAGGACAAGACGCCGTACAAGACCCACCAGGGCGCGTTCGTGGCCGCGGGCCCGGCGCTCGGGTGGTACGTCGAGCTGTCGCCGCGCGGCGTCCGCGTGGGCGGCGGCTTCTACGAGGCCTCCGGTGCTCGCCTGGCCGCCATCCGGGACGCCGTCGCCGACGACAAGTCCGGCCGCGCCCTCAAGAGCGCGCTGACCAGGATCGAGAATGCCGGATTCGAGATCGGCGGCGACACCCTCAAGACCACCCCTCGGGGCTACGACGCCGACCACCCGCGCATCGAGCTCCTGCGGCACAAGCAGATCATCGCCAGCCGGTCCTACGGCTTCGAGAAGGTGATCCACACCCCCGCGGTGCTGACGCTGATCCGTGACGACTGGCGCGCGCTGAAGCCCCTGGTCTCGTGGCTCCAGCGCGCGGTCGCGGGCGTTCCCGAGGACCTGCGCCAGCGACGCTAGGGCGGGGCCTCAACGTTCCTCGAACCAGACCTGACTCGAGGCGAGCGCGATCAGGTCGTCGAGGGCGATCGGCGGCTGCGCAGTGACCGGTGCGACGTCCTTGCCGTCGGCGGCGTTGTGGGAGTTCGCCGTGACGATGTAGCCGTGCTGCCAGACCATCGCGCCCTGGCTCGTGACGCCGTCGGCGGTCTCGGGCCCGTAGGTGAGCGTCTCGAGCCCGTCGATGAACACGCACTCGCCGCCCGGCTCGCCGTTCGCCTGGTTGACCGGGTCGACCAGCTCCTCGCAGGTCGCCAGGTTGTCGGCAGGCTCGATGATGAACGTCGTCAGGGTGCCGTCCCACAGGAAGTGGACGATCTGGTGCTCGGGCCGGTCAAGGAACGGCAGGCTGTCGGTCTCCAGGACCTCGCCCGGCGTGCCCGACGTCAGCAGCTCGTCGAACGTGCCCGGCACCTGCGTCGCGGGCACGGCGAGAGAGGCGTCGATGGGCAACGGGACCGACACCTGGGTCGTCGTCGCGGACGGCGAGGGTTCCGGCTCGGGCGTGGTGCTCGTCTGGTCGGCGAACCCGGGCCCGGGCGCCGAGGCATTGCCGCCCACGAGGTCCGGACCGACGCTCGCCGCGACGCCGATGACGCCGATCACGGCGGCCGCGGCGAGCGAGGTCCCGACACGACGACGGCGACGCAGCCCGCGGCCTCGGGAGATCCCGTGGCTGACGAGCCGGTCGACGTCCGGCGTGAGGTCGGTGGTGGCGTGCTGGAGCAACCGGGACGCCATCCGGTCGTCGGCGCTGTGGTGCGTGCTGGGGTTCGTGCTGGAGTTGGAGCCGGGGTCAGTCATGGTCGTGCCTCTCGGGGATGACGGAGAGTGACGTGTCGAGCAGCGGCTTGATCCGCTCGAGTGCGCGCAGGCTGCGGTTGCGCACGGCTCCGGCCGACGTCCCCATCTGCTGGGCGACCTCGGCGACGCTGAGGTCCTCGAGGTAGCGCAGCACCAAGACGGTGCGGTCGGCCGGCGCGAGGCCCCCGAGGGCCTCGAGCAGGGCCAGCCGTACCTCGCTGCGGTCGGTGGTGTCGGGCACCTCGTGGTCGGGCAGGTGCTCCGAGGGCCGTTCGGTGCTGCTGCGTTTGCGGCGTGCGCTCAGGAACGTCCGGGTGAGGGTCGTCTGGGCGTACGCCGCAGGGTTGTCGATGCGGGCCCCGAACGTGCGCCGCCACCGGACGTAGACCTTGGCCAGGGTCTCCTGGACGAGGTCTTCGGCCTGATGACGGTCGCCGCACAGCAGCCACGCCGAGCGGTAGAGCTGCGGAGCCCGCGCACGCGCGAACTCCTCGAACTCCTGCTCGGACATGTCACTCCCGGTGGTGTGGTGGCGTCATCCCCTACGACGCTGCCACTCCCACAAATGTCACACGGGAGCAGCGGTGAAGCTCGCCATCGTGCGGTCGGGCTCCCAGAACGCCTTCATCGAGGCGACCCGGCCGTCGTCGTGGATCACGTAGACCATGATCAGGTCGGTCACGGTGAAGCTGCCGTCGGGGAACGCCGTCCTGATCCGGCCGATGTTGGCGCAGGTGTTGCTGCCCGGGTTGGCGAAGGACTCGTAGATCTCGAACTCGAACGTCGCGATCGGAGCGATCGCCTTCTCCCAGAACGCCGAGATGCCGGCGTGGCCGTGGTGGCCCCTGCCCTCGGGGTCGAACATGGAGGGACCGACCGGGTCCTCGAGCACGGCGTCCTCGGCGTAGACGGTGAGCCACTCGGCCAGATCCCCCTTGGCGACTGCCGAGTAGGAGCGTTGCGAGGCCTCCCGCGCCGGGTGCGGGTCGTTGGGCGCGGTCCAGGTGATGGCGTCGGACGTGATCATGGCCAGCATGCTAGGCCGAAACTGGAACACGTTCTAGTGTTGGTCGACGGGTCGATGGACGCGCGAGCCCCGCTCCCCCGCAACACACCGTTCACCACCCGCTCACCTGACGGTGCCACGGTGCCCCCATGCCCAAGAAGCGCAAGGCGTTCGTGCACATCGGCCTGGACGACGGTTCGGGTGACTTCATCGACGACGCGCTCGAGGTCCACGGCCACGCGCTGGCCGAGCTCGGGGTGCGCCGCCCGGCGCGATCGCGCGAGGAGATGTTCCGGGCCGCGCTCGAGATGCTGCGCACCCACAAGGAGTGGGGCTACCGGCGCTCGGAGGTCGAGGGGGCGTGGACCGGCATCGTCCGACGCGCACTCAAGGGCCACGACACCCTGGTCTTCAGCCAGCCACTGCTGGCCGCTGCCCGGCCCGAGCAGGTGGCGCTCTTCGTCGACGCACTCGCCGGCTTCGAGGTCCACGTGGTGGTGACGGTTCGGGCCCCGCACGCCTGGGTGGTTCCGGGCGAGCCGGCCCACGACCTCGGGTCGGTGCTCGACCGGTGGTCGGCCGCCGTGCGCAAGCCCGAGCGGCTGCACGTGGTCGTGGCCGACGACACGGCCGACACCTGGACGTCGTTCGGTCGGATCGTGGGGTTCGGCACCGCGTCCCTGGGTCTCGGGTCGGTGCCCACCAAGGGCGCAGGTCGCACCCGGCTGATGGCCGAGGCCACCCGCGGCACCGTGCTCCAGGCCCTGGGCACCTCGTGGGCCGAGCAGCTCGCGGCCACCGCCCACCACGTCGTCGGCGACCCCGCCCGGCTCGTGCCGGCGACGGCCGCCGAGACACCGACGGAGTCGCTCGCCGTCGAGGCCGAGCGCGCCCTGGTGCTCGCGCTCGCCGAGCTGGAACGGGTCTCGCGCCGCAACGAGTCCCTCGAGCTGCGACTCGAGGAGCTGACCAAGAAGCAGCGCAAGCTCAAGCGTCGGCTGTCTGCCGTCGCCTGAGCCCGGGCGCGCCCGGATGGTGGCGCGTAGCAGGCGGAGATCGGTGGATCCGGGCTGAGCGCCGCGGCGGCAGCCCTGGATCAGTGGGGCTGCCAGGCGTCGTCGTCGGCGGTGCGTGCCGTGACCGACTCGGGCAGCTCGGCGTTCGCGAGCTGTTGGATCGACACCTGCTCGAAGACCTCGCGCAGCGACCCGCGAGCCGCGATCCAGACGTGCTGGAGCACCTGGGCCTTTTCGTTGTAGGAGACCGCTTCGGGCCGCAGGCCGTACACCGAGACCAGCGGGCCGTCGACGGCGCGGATCACGTCGGCCACCGAGACAGCGTCGGCCGGTCGACCCATCCGCCACCCGCCGGCCTGGCCTCGCTGCGACATCACGATGCCCGAGCGACGCAGGTCGGCGAGGATCGCCTGCAGGAAGCCGTGCGGGATGTCCTGCAGCTTGCCGAGCTCCTCCGCGCTCACGGCCTTGCCGTCCTCGCGTCCGGCCATCTCGATGAGCGCCCGCAGCGCGTAGTCGGACTTGGCGGAAACTCGCATGGGGCCAGTGAATCAGACGAGTCGATCGGGACAGTCGACCTACAGGACATGATGTTCTCATCACCAGCACCATCCGCCCCGCCACGCTGTGCCGTGCGTCACCGGATCCCGCGTACACACAGGGGATTCCTCCCGAATGCTTGCCGCCGTCTTGC
>Ga0098074_1000760_pt1 | contig 19217 bp, 18 predicted proteins | sample 32_taG_FD_75064 | JGI IMG/M metagenome (GOLD analysis project Ga0098074, IMG submission 75064) | Marine viral communities from the Gulf of Mexico - 32_GoM_OMZ_CsCl metaG | ecosystem: Environmental > Aquatic > Marine > Oceanic | place: Atlantic Ocean: Gulf of Mexico | collected 2015-07-12
AGGGGCCGGATGGTGAGGCGCGAGAGGTTGTTTTTCATGGCGGTGAAACGCGCTATGGCGGTATCGGGCATTATTTGGGACCCAAAATAGCAGAAGCGACGGGCTCGGAAACGCGCGTGACGGTTCTGGGGCACGTACAGCGCGGCGGCAGCCCTACTTACAATGACCGACTTCTTGCAAGTGCTTTGGGTGTTAAGGCTGCCGAGCTTGTTAATGACGGGAAATTCGGACGTATGGTTGCCTGGCAGAACAGGCAGGCAGTCGATGTAAGTATCGCCGATGCGATCAAAGATTGTCATACGGTTGAACCGCAAGGGGCATTGGTGAAAACAGCACGTGCGCTCGGAATATCTTTTGGAGATTAGGCCTCATAAACTGTGGCTTGGGTGAAACCCTATCTTGCTTGTGTCATGATGTCGGGATACAATATGCTTTGGTTTATAAACTAACAGGTTTCTTTTATGCTTTATGTGCAACAATCCCTCGGCCCAAACGAAGAGCTGGTTCATATCGGTAAATTTCATTGGATGTATACTGTGGCAGCCTTTATGGCAATTGTTTGGGGGGTAATTATCTCGATATTGATTATTGTCGGAGCAATTATGATTTACCACCAGATGGGATGGTTTGAGCCCGGGTATACGCTGCTTGATGAAATACGCGGCTTGCATCCTATAGTGCGAATATTCTCTTTTATTATTTTCGTGATGGGATTGCTAAGCTTTGCGCAGATGATGGTTATTAAGGCCACAACGGAAATCGCGATTACGAATAACCGTTTAATTTATAAACGTGGACTGATCGCCCGCCAAGTAGGAGAGATTAGTATTGACCGTATCGAAGGAGTTAATGTTCTGCAGAGCATTCTTGGGCGCTTGCTGGATTACGGTCGCCTGGCAATTCGTGGGATGGGTATTGGCGAGGTTATCTTGCCGCCGATTGAGGACCCTATAAAATTTCGCCAAGCTATTGAGAAAGCGAGATCTCTATGAGCAAAGATATTCAGACCAAGCCAAACCCGCCGGTAGATAAAAGCGAAAAAAAGAAGCACCGTGAAAAGCAGAAAGCAACTCGCCGTGAAAGCATGCAGACGGATTTGTATGTTGATTCCATTCTCATGAAGAATGAGGAGATAGTTGTATCCTGTGATGTGCATTGGGGGATTTATTGGAAAAGCGGGGCTTTATTCTTAATTGCCATTCTTGTAGGACTTTTGATTGCACCAGAGCTGGGCTTTATACTTCTGGTCGCTTCTTTTATTGGTGCTGTTCATTCATTCTTTTTGACCCGTATGTTGCTGTTGGTGTTGACCAATAAGCGTGTACTCATGCGTTACGGTATATTGCAAGTGGATGTTGTGGATATGCGCTTTAAAAATATTGAAAGCATAGAATTAGAGCGCATGCTGCCTGGATTCCTGTTGGGATATTCTAATGTTATAGTAATGGGAATCGGTAATCGCTCTGTTCGCATCCCTTACCTGACCAATGGGGTGACTTTCCGCCGCGCCTTTAATGAGTTGATTTTGGGCACAGAGGAGGAGGAGGCTTACGCCGCCGTTCATGAAGAAAAACTTCCTTCTAAGAAAAGTGCCGAAAAATCAGTTGATTAGGACGGTTTCCTTGACATAGCAATCTTGTGTCTTTAGGTTATTGTTTATGGGAATGATTAATCACACAGTTGGATATGCCATAGGCGCAGGTGGAATGTTGTCTGGTGCTTTTGCTGCGCATGCAGCTTGGCCTAATACATTTGGGTTTCTATCAGGCGCGGGGAGCGCTTATCCTCTGCAAGGTATTGACGCCCTTTCCAGTATAACCTCGACTTTGGCTACTATTGATCCTTTACTACTCGGTGGCATTGCTGTCGGCGCACTTTTTCTTGCCAAATCTATCATGAAAAGTGATCATCCGGCACCGGCCCCAGGATAAGTGGTCCTAACACTATCGCTTGAATTTACCCGTATTCTCTGTTTATTTATCTTTTGAGATTCACAGTGAACCGATCAGAGGGTAACAATCATCATGTTTAATAAAAACCGCGCACATCCAAATGGATGGGATAAAACCAAACTTGTTTCACGTTATGTAACAGAAGGCGCAAAAAGCGCGCCTCACCGCGCATATTATTATGCTATGGGTATGACCGAAGAGGAAATACACCAGCCTTTGATCGGTGTGGCGACCTGCTGGAATGAGGCCGCGCCGTGTAATATCGCGCTGTCTCGACAGGCTCAAGCCGTTAAGCGCGGCGTGAGCGAAGCAAAAGGTAGCCCGCGTGAGTTTACTACCATTACTGTTACAGATGGCATTGCTATGGGTCATGAAGGCATGCGGAGTTCTTTGGCGTCCCGCGAAGTCATTGCCGATAGCGTTGAGCTTACGATGCGCGGCCATTGTTATGATGCGCTTGTGGGCTTGGCGGGGTGCGATAAATCTTTGCCGGGTATGATGATGGTAATGATCCGCCTGAATGTTCCTTCAGTCTTTATGTATGGTGGCACAATTTTGCCTGGTAATTTCCGTGGGGAAGACGTCGATATTGTCAATGTGTTCGAAGGCGTTGGCAAACATGCAAAGGGTGAATTTAGCGATGAGGACTTAAAAGAGCTTGAATGTGTTGCATGTCCATCAGCTGGGGCATGCGGAGGACAATTTACCGCCAACACTATGGCCTGCGTATCCGAAGCGATCGGCTTAGCCTTACCCCATTCCGCCGGAGCGCCCGCGCCGTATGAATCCCGTGATGAATATGCGGCCGCTTCAGGTGAGGCAGTCATGAACCTTATTCGCAACGGCGGGCCGTACCCGCGTGATATTGTAACCAGAAAAAGCCTTGAAAATGCGGCGGCAATTGTGGCCGCAACAGGTGGGTCAACAAACGCCGCCTTGCATCTTCCTGCTATGGCGCATGAAGCGGGCATTGATTTTGATTTATTTGATGTGGCCGAGATTTTCAAGAAAACGCCGTATATTGCGAATTTGCGCCCGGGTGGAAAATACGTGGCCAAGCATTTGTTCGATATTGGTGGTGCCGGAGTAGTAATTAAAGAATTGCTGGATCACGGTTATATGCATGGTGATTGTATTACGGTTACGGGAAAAACTTTGGCCGAAAACTACTCTGATGTAACGCTGCCGGAAAATCAGGATGTGGTTTTTCCTATTGAAAAGGCCATATATCCCACGGGCGGTGTGGTTGGTTTAAAAGGCAATCTTGCCACTGAAGGTGCCATTGTAAAAATTGCAGGACTGAAAGAATTGCAATTCGAGGGACCCGCGCGTGTATTTGATGGCGAGCAAGCAGCCTTTGATGCCGTACAAGCCAAACAATATGAGGACGGTGATGTTATCGTTATTCGTTACGAGGGGCCAAAAGGGGGGCCAGGTATGCGGGAAATGCTTTCGACTACTGCTGCGCTCTACGGGCAGGGGGCTAATGTTGCGTTGATTACCGATGGCCGTTTTTCCGGTGGTACCCGCGGGTTCTGTATTGGTCATGTTGGTCCCGAGGCTGCAGTGGGAGGACCGATTGGATTGTTGAAAGATGGCGATATAATTGTCATTGATGCTGATAAGGGAACGCTGGATGTAAAATTAAGTCAGGAAGAGCTTGCCGAGCGCCGTAAAGCATTTAAACCGCGCAAGACAAATTATCAGGCGGGTGCTCTTCAAAAATACGCGGCTCTGGTGGGGGATGCGCGCTACGGCGCTGTTACCCATCCGGGTGCAAAAGAAGAAACTCATACATTTGTAGATTTATAATATAAGGGAGCCGGCAGGCTCCTTTTTTATTGATAAACGCTAGTATTACCATATCTCTGTAATAGGTTGTTAAAACAAAGTGCCTATAATGGAAATGTGTATGATCAATATTTATATCAATTTCCTGCCCTAAGGTTCGACAAATACTATGTATGAGCATTTCTATAATAGTGTAAAAGCAAGCCTTCGAAGTATTCTTGCCTGTACAATATGCCTGGTTGGTTTGTTGAGTGCGGATAATGCGCAAGCGCAGATAGCAAATAATACACCGGGAGCCATATCGGGTTTATCTTCATTTTTTCATGAAGCTTCCTTGCTTGGGGCATTGGAGAGCGGTGCCGTAGCCGATTTAAAATTGCGTCATAAATCCGCCCTTGTAACATTTTATCAAGAGCGGCAAAACCAGGCTTATTGGATGAGCGAGAAAACTATATATAGCCGTGCAGAGGATATGTATAAAGCGATTGACGAGGCCTGGACGCACGGCCTCAACCCTCATAATTATCACTACATAGAAATTTACAGGCTGATGGGTGAGGAGGATGCGCAAAGCCGGGCAGAGCTGGAATTGTTATTAACAGATGCCTTTATTGCTTACGCGCGAGATTTAAGCGGTATGCGCGTTGATGGGCGGCCCATGAATCTGGATAATGAAAATTGGAAACCCCAAATTAATGCGCTTGAAGCTTTACAATACCTGAATAGCGGAAGCGGCGATTTTAAATCTAACCTCCATGCGATCGAGCCACAGGGGCAAACGTATAAAGCGCTGCGCCGTGAGTTAATTCGCTTGGTTAATGAAGGCGAAAGCGAAAAGGAGGATTTGCTTCCAATCTTCTTTGAGGGGGTATTACGCCCCGGCTGGGGACACGCTGTTGTGCCTAAAATACGTGCATATTTAGAAATGCCAAAGCTTGAACATAATAATACCACTTATGATGATAATCTTGCCGCCGCCGTTATTCATTTTCAAAAAGAGAATAATCTCGAGCCCGATGGTGTAATTGGCTCTAGTACCCTTGAGGCTATTAACCGTACAAATCTTCGCAAAATTAACCAGATCATTGCAAATCTGGAACGCCTTCGGTGGGTTAACACCGATCGCGGTGATAAATTTGTTATTGTAAATATACCATCTGCAACGCTTTGGGCCATTGAAAATGGAAAGGTTGCATTCGAGATGCCGGTTATCGTCGGCACGCCCGTCCGCGCAACATTGTCTTTCAACACTGTAATAAACGGGGTCCGCCTGAACCCGGATTGGACCGTGCCCCCGACGATCAAGAAATTTGATATTCTTCCGAAAGTGAAGGAAGATCCTGCTTATTTTGCGGATAAAGGTATGGAGCTGATCCGTGGATACGGTTCAGATGCGAAAACTCTGGACCCGTATTCAATCGATTGGGATAATTTATCAACAAGCGAACTTCATTCTATCCGCATGGTGCAAACGCCCGGGGATCACAATCCCCTTGGCCGTTACCGTGTCTTGATGCCGAACCGTCATAATATTTATTTACATGATACCAACCATCCCGAGTTATTCAGTAAGAACGAGCGCGCCTTGTCCTCAGGTTGTATTCGTATGAAATATCCGCGGCAAATGACAGAGTTTTTGTTGGAAGATGCTGCCGGCAAATGGGACGATGAACGAATAGATAGCGTTTTGGAAACATATCATAAGACAGATATTGACCTACAACGCTCAATACCTGTCTCCATTCTTTATTATACTGCGTGGCTGGATGGAAACGGGCATGTCGTCTATGGTAACGACATCTATAACAAGGATGAGAAATTATTTGAAATGCTCTCAAATATTGACGGCATCTTCATTCCTGTGCATAATAAAAGATATGCGGGCGATCTTTCTGACGCTCAGGTTGCTTTAAACCGTTAACATACCCAAGCTCTGATGAGAAAAAAATCTTTTACTCTCACATGGGATTCTGCTAGAAATCCATATCCAATACTCACTAATCTGAAAAAACTAAAGAACATATGAGACCGAACATGCTTGAAACCTTGCAAGATCAAACATTTATTGATGATTTGAACAAGATCGAACGTCGCGACATTTTAAAGCTCGGATTGGTTGGAACGCTCGGGGCTTTAATGCCTTTATTTCCATCCCGTAATGCCTACGCTATTAGTAACTACGCTTCGTGGCGCATTTCGTTCCGTAATGCTCATACAGGCGAGAGCTTTTCCGGTGTATACCGTGTAGGAGATAAGTATCTTCCCGAGGCATTTGACCGTATGAATTATGTGCTGCGCGACTTCCGTACCAATGAAGTGTTCCCTATGGATCCACGTGTACTTGATATTGTTAAAGTATTGCAGGAGCGCACTAAGGTTGACGGGCCCGTTGAGGTTCTTTCGGGTTATAGAAGCCCTAAGACCAATGCGATGCTAAACAATGTCAGTACGGGCGTTGCTAAAAATTCTTTCCACATGTACGGGCAGGCTATGGATATCAGAATGCCGGGGCATAGCACGAAGCGCTTACGTGATACGGCTAAGAAATTAAAGGCCGGCGGTGTCGGTTATTATCCTAGAAGTAATTTTGTTCATGTTGACACTGGTAAAGTACGTAGCTGGTAGGCTATAAAGGCATCTTTCGTAAACTAAAGGATGCATAGCAGTGATTTTAATCGCACTTGGCGCCAATTTACCCGGCCCATATGGCTCTCCCGATGAGACTTTAAAGATGGCTATGGTTACACTGGAAAATGCCGGTGTGAGCTTACTGGCCAGGTCTTCCATATGGTTAACCAAGCCCGTCCCCATGTCTGATCAACCGCTTTATCGTAACGCGATCGTGGCTGTTCATACGAAGCGCAGCGCTTCAGAGTTACTGGACTTATTGCACGCCATAGAGGAAGATTTTGGCCGCATCCGTATAGAGCGCAATGAGGCAAGGGTGCTTGATCTTGATCTCATCGCCTATAATAATTTGGTAACCCATAATAAGGACATCAGTCTTCCGCATCCACGCATGCATGAACGGGGCTTTGTATTGGTACCTCTATGTGAAATTAATGCGCAATGGGTACACCCGCTTTTGCAACAGAGCGCTCAGGATTTACTATCACTCCTTCCTGATCAGAAGGATATTCATCGCTCAAGTGCCGCGGCATGAGCGTTGCAGAACTGTTGCATGACCCTTACAAGCGCCCTCTGATTATGGGGATCGTCAACGTGACCCCTGATAGTTTCTCTGATGGCGGGGATTTTTATAATGAAAACAAAGCGGTAGAGCACGGGGTCATGTTACTGGAGCAGGGGGCTCATATTCTCGATGTAGGCGGTGAATCTACACGCCCTGGGGCGCAAGCTGTTGAAATAAATCAAGAAATCGATAGGGTCGTGCCAGTCATAGAACGCCTCATTAAGTCTGGTGCTTCTGTATCCATTGATAGTCGTAATGCGGCAACTATGAAGGCGGCTTTAAATGTAGGTGCGAGCGTGATAAATGATATCAGTGCTTTAGAGCATGATGTTGAAAGTATAGACGTAGCTTTAACAGCACAAGTGCCTGTAATACTTATGCATAAACGCGGTGAGCCTAAAAGCATGCAAGAAAGCCCTTTTTATATCAATGTGGTAGACGATGTTTATAGATATCTGGATAGGCGCATAAATGCCTGTGAAACGGCAGGTATCGAAAGAAAAAACATTATAATTGATCCCGGTATAGGATTTGGTAAAACCCTTGAACATAATCTGTTACTGCATAGAAATATAAGCAAATTTCACAATTTGGGCTGCGAAATATTATTCGGCAGCTCTCGCAAGCGCTTTATAGCCGACCTATCTTGTGATGAAGGCGCATCATCGCGTCTACCGGGTTCGCTGGCGAGTGTGGTTTGGGCGCGTTCGCAGGGTGTGCGTATGTTCCGCGTTCACGATGTTAAGGAAACTGTGCAGGCCTTAAAAGTCTATGACGCAATTTCTATGGCATCAGCTTCGTGATAAACAGAAGCAATATTGCGTTCTATCATGCCGTCTTCATTTAAATCATATTGCCAGACCCGCCAAGGAAATGTGGTTGATTCTGGAGCCGGCTCAAACTCATAGAGATGACAATTTTTAACGCCAAGAGTATTAATGCCGTATATTTTACCGAATGCGCGGAAGACGCCGCCATGGCATACGATAAGTACGGGCCCGTCATGTTGCTGAAGATGCGTATTTTTTCCACGTTTCAGCCGTTCACAAAAATCATCAAAGCTTTCTCCATTCGGTGGTGTGCCCCAGCTGACTAGCAATTCACGACACTCATCATATGGTACACCCTCCCAATCACCGGCATGTAATTCTGCAAAATCGGGGTCTTCGTGCATTTGAACTTTAAGGACATCATTAATATGGGACGCTGTATCACGCGCCCTAGATAAGTGACTGTGAACTATAGCCTTGGGTTTCAAATTTAATGCGCGAACGATTTTGGCCGCTTCTTTTGCTTGTTTAATTCCATTTTTTGTTAAAGGGGTGTCCATAGAGCCCGCCATAATTTTTGCGGCATTGGCCTCTGTTTCTCCGTGACGGATCATATAAAAATGTCGGGCTATAATCATGATGGGACTCTCTAATTTTGATTTTAAATTATAGTATCACAAATTCTTCGGTGAACCCACGCAGCGTTGCAATAATGCTTTGCGCTGCCAGGACACTTGTCTTGGGATTTGCGGGGTCAGGTCTGTTTTGCACTTTTGCGCTGATCTTACTAAAGGCGCTCTCCACAACGATTTCATGAGAATTGAACTCTGTTTGTGGGTCCGCCCAAATCTCAACTGTCGTGTTCTCTGCGCCAATTCCTGCAAAACTCAATGTGGCAGCGACATTAACGTTGGCAGGGAACCCTGCCGAGGCTTCATAGGCATTCCCTGAAAACAGCTGTGTCTTTTCTTTAATACTGCCAAGATCAATATTGTTTTTATCCACATAGGGGGCTGTGGAAAAACCCATTGGAGGTTTAGTTGAGACAATTTTAGCGGAAATAATGCCCATTTGTTTAAGGGCATTAACACCATCAAGGCCAATAAGCGCCCCAGATGGCACGATAATGCGACTTGTGGATAAAGTGCGGTTTTGTAATATTTCCGGATACAACAAAAGAGCGCAGGAAGAGATGATCATAAGCTCTTTTCCTTCCTTTAATACCGGCTCACATAATTTTGGAACAATTTGCGGTGGCAGGCACTCTATGATGAGGTCGCATTTTCGTGCCATTTCTTCAAAGCTTATATTGGGTACATCCCATTCATGCCTATTCTCAAGATCGGAGATAGCAACTAGCGTATAACCATTAATGCCTTCGCTCAATGCCTTGCATACCGCGGCGCCAATCGCACCAATTCCCGCAACACCAACTTTTTTCATGGGATATCCTTTTTAAGCCTTATCAATATATTGTGTAAGATTGCATGCCATTGCTGGCTTTCTGTCTGTAGTCTTACTAATGTATATGCATGGAAAGATGGGAAGATCAAGGTATTGTGCTCTCTATTAAGGGACATGGAGAGAATGGCGGTATTGTCTCGCTGCTCACCGAGAATAACGGGCGTCATGCCGGATACGTCCGTGGTATTCGCTCATCAAAAATGCGCGGTGTTGCCGAGCCGGGTAATCTGGTTGATGTTCATTGGCAGGCGAGAGTTAGTGATAATTTAGGGTCTTACACTTTGGAGCCGCTGAAAAGCTATGGTCCGTTATATATGAACAATCCCAGGAAGCTGGCGGCCCTACAATCGGCCTGCGCCTTATGTGATGAGGCTTTGCCGGAGCGCGAGGGGCATCCGGGTTTGTATTATGGTTTGATAGCATTATTTGATGCACTTGATCTTGAAATCTGGCCCGCCGCTTATGTGATGTGGGAGATAGCCTTTCTAAAGGAGCTAGGCTTTTCATTGGATTTAAAAACTTGCGCCGGAGGAGGTGATGCCGGGCAACTTGCTTATGTTTCTCCGAAGACGGGCCGGGCAGTGAGTTTGAAAGCGGGGGAGCCCTACAAGGACAAGCTGCTTCTATTGCCTGAATTTTTAAAACCGAATGGCGCAGAGCCGGATGATGAGGCTGCAGATATCCGACTGGGATTAGAACTGACGGGGTATTTTCTGGAGCATTGGGCCTTTACGCATCATACAAAAGGCGTGCCCGAAGCGCGGCAAAGATTTTATAACCGTATGGGCGGGGAGAAAATTTTGTAGGTTTAATCACAGCTTTATTGGGGGGCGGGCATTGATAACTCTTGCATAGAGCGCCTTTGCCAATTAATTAGATATCTATGACCCATGATGCAACAGCAGAAAACAAAGTAATCGACCAGCCGTTCAGTGAGATTTTATCTGAGCGATATCTGTCTTATGCCCTATCAACTATTATGAGTAGATCGCTGCCGGATGTTCGCGATGGGATGAAGCCGGTGCACCGCCGTTTGATGTATGCGATGTATCAACTCAAGCTAAACCCTGATAGTCCGCCAAAAAAATCTGCCCGTGTGGTGGGTGATGTCATCGGTAAATTCCACCCGCAGGGCGATACGGCCGTCTATGATGCTATGGTGCGCTTGGCACAAGACTTTGCCCAGCGTTATCCTCTTGTCGATGGACAAGGGAATTTTGGTAATATTGACGGCGACAATGCAGCTGCAATGCGATACACCGAGGCGCGGTTGACCCGCGTTGCCCTGTTATTGTTAGAAGGCATCGAAGAGAACGCCGTTGATTTTCGCCCGACATATGATGGTTCTGAGAATGAGCCAGTGGTACTGCCAGGCGGCTTTCCGAATTTGCTGGCCAATGGTTCATCCGGAATTGCTGTTGGGATGGCAACCAACATTCCGCCGCATAATGCCGGTGAGCTCTGTGAAGCCATGGAGCTTATGCTGGAGAAGGATGCGACCGACGAGGACATTGCGCAGATTGTAAAAGGGCCTGATTTCCCTACTGGCGGCACACTGGTTGAGGATCATAAAGATGTGATCGAGGCTTATCGCACCGGTAAAGGCGCCTTCCGTGTGCGTGCCAAGTGGGAGAAGGAAGAGCTGAAGCAGGGGCAATATCAGATTGTTGTTACAGAAATTCCGTATCAAGTACAAAAATCAAAGTTGATTGAGCGTATCGCGGATTTGATCAATGACAAAAAATTGCCGCTTCTTGATGACGTCCGCGATGAATCCGCTGAAGATGTCCGTTTGGTTTTGGTGCCTAAAAACCGCAATGTTGAACCCGAAGTCTTAATGGAGGCTTTGTTCCGCAGCTCGGATCTGGAAAATCGTTTCAATATGAATATGAATGTGCTTGATGGTGGCATAACCCCGCGCGTGATGAGCCTCAAAGAGGTGCTTCAAGCGTGGATGGAACATCAAAAAGAAGTTCTTGTTCGTCGATCCGGGCACCGTTTGGAAAAAGTTCTGGCGCGCATTGAGGTGCTCGAAGGTTATTTGATTGTCTATATGAATATTGATGAGGTCATCCGGATCATTCGCTTCGAGGATGAACCGAAAATGAAACTCATGGAGACATTCAAGTTAACGGACAATCAAGCGGAAGCCGTTCTTAATTTGCGCTTGCGCCGTTTGCATAAGCTTGAAGAAATGGAAATTAAAGGGGAGCATGATAAGCTCTCAGCAGAGCGTGATGAGCTGCAAAAACTTATTGGTTCCGAGACACGCCAATGGACACGTATCAAAAAACAGATTGCCGCCATTAAAAAAGAATTCGGACAAGACACTGAATTGGGGGCACGCCGTACCGTGATTGGCGCACCGCCGAAACCTATGTCAATTGACCTTGATGCCGCTATGATAGAGCGTGAGCCGGTAACAATTATCTGTTCCGATAAGGGATGGATCAAAGCCATGAAAGGCCATGGTCAGAAAACCGAAGATATCAAATATAAGGATGGAGATCGCGGCAGATTTGTGATCGAAGCGCAAACGACTGATAAGTTACTGGTTTTCGGTACCAATGGACGCTTTTACACTTTATCTTGTAATGAGTTGCCCCCCGGCCGAGGCTTTGGCGAGCCTGTGCGTTTGATGGTTGATTTACCCAATGAGGCCGACATAGCCGAGCTTATGCTTTATGAACCGCAGCGTAAGCTTGTTGTTGCATCGACAGATGGGCGCGGCTTTATTGTTAAAAGTGAAGATATTCTTGCGCAAACCAAGAGTGGGAAACAGATATTGAATGTGTCTGGTAAGGTTGAAGCTTTAATGGCCAAATATCTTTTTGATAGCGATGACCATCTCGCCGTGATCGGTAAAAATCGCAAAATGTTGGTCTTTGCTATGGAGGAGCTGCCGGAAATGGCACGTGGTAAAGGCGTAATTTTACAAAAATACAAAGATGGTGGCCTATCGGATTTAAAATCTTTCGCTATTGGGCTGGGGCTCGAGTTCAAATATGGCTCCGGTACAACTTTGGTTGAAGAAGTCATGCCCTGGGTTGGTAAGCGCGCCAGCGCGGGGCGTCTGCCGCCCAATGGCTTTCCTAAAAATAATAAATTTGATTAGGCCTATGGGCTAAATTTATGCTCGGGCCAGGTTGGTCTCGCCTTGCCTGGCGGAGCTAGCAATAATTTTTTATTGATTAAATCATCTAGAATTTTGAGATCTAATAACTCTGTGTTCATTAGAAATTCCGTTAAATCCTGACGCACAGAAGGTGGCATAGGTGAGCTTAAGAAATTTTCAAAAGGAAAGGGTTTATCAGTTACGGTGTGTTCCAAAGAGACTGTTATAAGCCCTCTCGTTTCTGCCATAAAATGTTCTGCTTTATGGGCATTTCTTAGTACATCTTTAAACTCGTTAGGGCTTAGTTCCGCTATAAAACATTGTGTTTCGCATTTGACGCCGCGGCTATTGTCGAATTTTTGAGACGATAAATTTTCCAGATGATCTTGAGGTATAAAGGTGATTCCAAGTTCTTCTTTTAATTCTTGTAAAGCTCCTTGTAGAGAAGATTCATTAGGTTTTAGTCCTCCGCCCGGGAAGCCCATCATGTAATCACTGCGCCGAACCATTAGAAATGCAGGTGATTTGTCCTCCCTCACCGCCATAGGTTTTTCGGTATGATTCTCCCATAAGGACAATTCTTTTGTATATAGAATTACAAATGCGCTGCGTTTTGTCTCATGGCCGGACTGGTTCCCACTAGCACCTCCTGGAAACCGACTCTTTAACTGTTTACTCATACATCCTCTATTTTATATTTTTTATAATAGCGGCTATATGTATAATCTGCGGTAAAGATTTGCAATAAAATATTAAGGGAACTCTATCTTTCCCGGTGTTTTTTGAAATGTGCCAACCGGAACATCAACGGCAGCCGGTGCATTTTCATAGTCGGAGCCAGCATCCCCTGTATCTTCAACAAGATTTTGGTAAGCTTCAGGATTTGTTAATTCCTCGCGTAAAAGAATAATGGTTAGGCGTCTGTTGCGTGGATCTGTTGGATCTTCGGTAATCAGCAGCTCCGTGTCAGCTTTACCCATGACGTTATTGAGGCGCTCTTTTGGGAATTCCGCATCCAGCATAACGCGGCGGCTTGCATTTGCGCGGTCCGATGAGAGCTCCCAATTCGTGTAATTTGCGCCGCTTACGTATGGCACACTGTCTGTGTGCCCGCGTATGGAAACCTCGTTATCCAGAGGAGCAATAACATTGGTGATAGCTGTCAAAAGATTGCGCGTTTTTTGGTACATTTGGGCCGACCCACTAGGAAACATAGGTTCACCGTCGCGGTCAATGATTTGGATACGCAGGCCTTCCGGTGTCATGTCGACCATCAGGTTCTTCATTAAGCCTTTGAGCTCGGGAGAGTTGGCTATTGCACGCTTTAAATCTTGCTCCGCCTTTTTAAATTCACGTTCTTCGACTTGGCGCTTCTTTTCTTTAGCAGCTTCTTCTTGTCCATCACTAGCGCTATGTTTCGGGCCGCGCATGGCTTGCGCAGAAGGTCGTGGTGCTGTGATCGGTTGGTTCATCGTAGCCATAGAGCCTGTCGGAGACATGCTCAGCCCGCCCAGTATTCCACCTGAACCGCTTTCGGACTGGGAGACTTTAGGATGCGTTGGGTCAAAATAATTTGAAATGGCATTTCTTTGTTCGTCTGTGGTTACATTCAAAAGCCATAGTAATAAGAAGAATGCCATCATCGCTGTCACGAAATCGGCATAGGCAACCTTCCATGCGCCGCCATGGTGACCACCACCTTTTTTTATTTTCTTGATAATTATCGGCTGTGCGCCACTATCTTCTTCGGCCATATTTTTTCTTATATATTTCTAATTAGCGCCATTTTTTTTATGGTGGCGGCAGTTCATTCAGTATTTCTTCCAGTTCAAGGAAGCTTGGTTGCACGTCGTGTGGCAAGAATTTGCGTGCAAATTCAACGGCAACTTGGGGCGCCGCGCCGTTCAGGAATGCTATGATCGCGACTTTTATACATTTATAATAGGTAACCTCTGTATGACCCTTGGTAGTCATAGCCGAGGCAATAGGTGAAACCATCCCATATGAGAGCCACACCCCTAGGAACGTTCCCACAAGCGCTCCACCGATCATCTTACCGAGAACCTCCGGTGGCTCGGATATGGAAGCCATAGTTTTGATAACACCAAGAACCGCGGCAACAATACCAAGCGCCGGAATACCGTCTGCCATTGTTTGCACCGCATGACCGGGGTGGCCTTCATGTTCCTCGATTGTTTCTATTTCCATATCCATAATAGCTTCAAGTTCGAAGGGATTTTCATTGCCCAGAGATATAATGCGTAAATAATCACATACGAATACGAGGGCATGATGGTTATGTTGGAATTTCGGGAAGCGGCTGAAGAGTTCGCTTTCATGGGAGTTTTCTATATGCTGTTCAAGTGCTAGCCATCCTTTGGTGCGCGCCAGCTTAAAGACGGTAAATAGCATGCTGAGTAGTTCTATATAGTCGGCTTTAGAGTAGGCGTGCGGTTTAGCGAGAGAGCTAAAATACTTCAATGTTCCCTTTATAGTCGGGCCATCATTTGCAACTAAGAATGCTGCGACAGCACAACCCATAATAATAACGAACTCGCCAGGTAGTGCTGCTAATATTAGGGTCACCAAATGGCCAAAGGCCGTCATATCGAAACCCATCGCAATTAAGAGCCCGCCGAAGGTGCAGACAAAAACAAGTATTAAACCGACGAATTTCATAGCGTGTAAGGTACCTTGATTAGTGTTTTTTTCTTTTGGTGCGAATTATTATGATGCTTCAATAAAATTAATAGTGATTTAATTTTTGATACGCAGTTAGTTGTTTATATTTGAAAATAGCGTTGGGAACGCAGTATTATTGTGATCGCTTTTCTTGTATTGATCAAGTCATGATCTGTTTGTGCAGGTAATCATACTCATTATTATAGATTTTTAAGCTCTTCAATCGGTAAATAATCTGGATGGGGGCGAGGTTTACCAAACAGATAACCCTGACCGTAATCCACGCCGAGCTCTTTTAAAGCGATGAGTTGTTCTTTATCCTCTACAAATTCTGCAACAACTTTAATGCCTAAATCTTTGGCCATTTGTGTAAGATTTTTTATCATGGCGAGGTCACGCTGTGAGGATAGGATTTTTCGGATGTATTTGCCATCAATTTTAAGGTGATCGACCTCTAGTTTTTGTAAATACTGGAACGAAGCGGATCCGGCGCCAAAATCATCCAGAGCGACCTGAAAACCATCTGCCTTTAGATCTGTTATGAATGTGTTAACCCGCTCTAAATCCGTAATATGGGCAGATTCTGTTATTTCAAACATCAACCTGTTTTTCAGATTCTTATCTTTGGCCAACATGGTTTTTAATTTTTCGCAAAAAATATCATCTTGTATTGATTGTCCAGAAAGATTGATTGAAAACCGTGTTTTTGTGCCGCCAGCTTTGAAGCTGACAAAGTTAATGGCGCGTTCACAAACGGCAGTATCAAAATCGGCTGCCATGCCAATATCTTCACCAAACATAACCCATTCCAGCGTATCGCCCTCTTCAAAGCGGCACAATATCTCGTAATGGGAGGCATCCATAGTTTCTAAATTTACAATCGGCTGGAAATACAAACTAAAATGTGTGCGCTCGATAATGCTTTGAAATTCCTTCATACGTTGTGCATTGGCGCTGACGTAAGATTTTAGTCCGGAATTTAATGTCTCTATCGTTAAATCGGTTCCCCTGCGTTCAAATTCGTGAATTGTGTACATTAACGCCCTGGATGCGTCACGCTCACTCATATTTGATAAATCGGAGGTAACTGTTTTTGCTTCTATGTCAAAACCTGTGCCTTCCGGATCCTGTTCTTGAGCCATGTCTTTTATTTGGTCGAGTAGGGCTGAGGGATCAACGTCTTTATCATGCAGGATGCTGTATTTACCCTCTCCGACCATGGCTGCGGTTTGGCCATCGGCAGACTTTGATAAAAGTAACTCATTTATAGAATCGGTGAAGGCTCCCCATGCTTCGGGGCCAAGGCGCTGTATGTCATCCGGTGTCGCGCCCAACTCAAAAAGTGTTATATCAACATCTTGACCCAAAGATTGCGCAACATTAAGTGCATCCATAGCCGCGTCCATAAAATCTTCTTTGCTGAGGATGGCAGCTTCTTTAGACGCGCGAATATGTTCGCTAATGCGCGCCATCATCATATTGCTATGCCCTATAGTTAGGTAAAATTTATCGCTATCGGGCATTATGATACCTGTGACAACAGCCTTTTTACCATTGCTGATTTCTTTGCTGAGTGTAACAAGTATGGGGCCACACCTTATAACCGGCTTGGCATTGGCCAGAAGGCTCCTTAGAATCGGGCGGTCTATGGGAGAAAAAAGGTCAAGCCATTCTCTGCCAATAAGGCTTTTATCATCCACTCCGATAATTCCTTTAGCAGCACCGAGAGCAAATAAAATTTTTCCTTCGCCCGAGATCTCTATAAACAGATCAGCCGAAGCAAAGGAAAAGGCGAGGAACTGATCCCTCTGTTTTTTTAAACTTTTTTCGTCGGCCATGTGCTCAATATGATTTTTTTTTATTATTATATTACTAAAGAGTAACATAAAAAATTTAATAAAATATGACGTTTTATATAATGATGTAAATATACAGCAATTGCCTAGCGATCGAGCATTTGCGCTATATCTATAGCGCTGTAGGTGACTATTCCATCTGCTCCGGCTCTTTTGAAGCAAATCATTTGCTCCATAATGGTATTGTCATAGTCCAGCCAACCCTTCTCGGCGGCAGCCTTAAGCATGGCATATTCACCACTTACGTGATAAGCGAAGGTTGGCATTTGGAATGTGTCTTTTACCGATTTGATAATATCAAGATAAGGCAGACCGGGCTTGACCATTAGCATATCTGCTCCTTCTTGTATGTCCAGTTCGGCTTCCCGAAGAGCCTCCATCGCATTTGCGGGATCCATTTGATAGGCCTTGCGATCACTTTGCATTGTTTGTTTGTGGTTCTGCCCTAGAGAGCATCCGGCGGCTTCTCGAAAAGGGCCATAATGTGAAGAGGCGTATTTTACGGCGTAAGAGAGGAGGGGGATGTCCTGATATCCCTTAGCATCAAGAGCGCCGCGCAAGCTTGCTATCATACCGTCCATCATGCCTGAAGGAGCCATTATATCGGCTCCCGATTTTGCGGCGATAATAGCTTGTTCGGCAATAATAGAGAGTGTTGCATCGTTATCTGGCGCCCCATCGATTCCCAAAGGGCCGCAATGTCCGTGATCCGTATACTCGCACAGGCAAATATCGGCTATGACCTGAATTTCGGGGCAGGCCGACTTTGCTTCTTGTATCATGCGTGAAAACAAACCGTCCATTTTTAATGAGTCGGTACCGTTAGCATCTTTGTTGTGCGAAACGCCAAATAGCATAATCGTTTTAATGCCGTGAGAGTAAATCTCTTTTACCCTCGCGGCCAAGCTGGTCTCGCTCTCACGGTATACGCCGGGCAAAGACTTTATTGCTGTGCGTTCTTCAATATTTTCTTCGACAAAAACCGGTAATATCAGGTCATTTTTTGTAAGGCTGTTTTCTCGTACCATGGCACGTAAGCCTTCGTTTTTTCTCAAGCGGCGCATTCGCTTGGATGGTAAGCCATTCATCGTGCTGTTTTCTTTCATGTCAGGGGGCCGGGGAATTTGTCTGTTAGCCATATTTTTCTTCTGCTTGCTTGTAAAGTGTGCAAGCCATATCCTGTTGAAGTATTATTTGTGCCTTCTTCATAAAACAGAGTGCTTCTATGGATCAAGTCTTTTCAGGAAACGATGTTATAATTACTAAGCTCGGTTGCGTAGGGATTATTACATTAAATAGACCCAAATCCCTCAATGCTTTAAACCTTGATATGATTCGCGCTATTTCGGTAGCATTGGAAAAATGGCGTACTGATGGCGATATTAAAGCTGTATATATGGATGGTGCCGGTGAACGTGCATTTTGTGCTGGCGGAGATATTAAGCATTTTTATAAAGCTGGAATGGATTATAGGCGGGGCCGCATTGCTCTTGATACAGCTATGATTTTTTTCCAAGAGGAATATGATCTCAACAGCCAAATTTTCCATTATCCTAAGCCTTTAATAGCGCATATGCATGGTCTTACTATGGGGGGCGGTTTTGGCCTAGCTGGCAATGCACAGTACAAAATTGTAGATCCGAATACCAAATTTGCCATGCCAGAGGCTAAAATTGGATTTTTCCCTGATGTAGGCAGTATGTATCATTTAAAGTTGCTGAATAACAAAATTGGGCTCTACCTTGCTATGAGCGGTACAACAATTGCCGCAAATGATATGGTTTATTGCGGTTTGGCCGAATATGTTGCGAAGAAAGATGCGCGAGAGGTGCTTCTATCCAATTTAAACGAGAAACTAGATAATGATGAATTGGATTGTTATGATAGCGTTCATAATGTTCTGGTAAACCACAAGCCCATGGAAAATGGATGTGCTCTTAAGGAAAAAGAAAATATTATTGCAAAGGTTTTCTCAGGCCTGAGCGTATCAGATATATTAGAGAGTGCCTCGAAGTATAAAGAATTGGAAGACGTTTATAAATTAATGCTTTTAAATTCCCCTCTAAGCATGGAGATCGCTTATGAATATTATCACCGCCCTGATTTAGAATCTTTTAATGATATAATTGGTAAAGATTTAACTCTTGCCACGAATTTCGCACGAGGGCGTGATTTTTACGAAGGTATTAGGGCTGCTGTTATTGATAAGGATAAACGCCCTGTTTGGGAGGCAAAAACTCAGAAGGATGTTGGCTTCGATATTGTGAAATCGTATTTTTCGCAATAAAAAATTAGAGCATTATTAATTCTTTGCTTGTTAGTATAATTCCAAATATGGCAGTTAAGTGGTAAGATGTTTGATATGAAGAGAAAAGTATTATTACAATTGGCAAT
>Ga0098074_1000762_pt1 | contig 19196 bp, 22 predicted proteins | sample 32_taG_FD_75064 | JGI IMG/M metagenome (GOLD analysis project Ga0098074, IMG submission 75064) | Marine viral communities from the Gulf of Mexico - 32_GoM_OMZ_CsCl metaG | ecosystem: Environmental > Aquatic > Marine > Oceanic | place: Atlantic Ocean: Gulf of Mexico | collected 2015-07-12
ATCGAAAATTAATCTCCTTAGCCGTTTCAAAATCGTTCGCTTTTGCAAATACGTAAATTTTCTTTTCTGTCGCGGGATCAATTCCTGTAAATGCATCTTCTTTGGCTTTGAGTTCGGCTGGATGATAAGATAAGTTGTTTAGATCTGCATCGAAATTCATGTGTGTTCCTTTCAACAAGAAAAACACTGTAAGTCCTACAATGGCAAACAAGCTTACTCGAAACAATAATGTTTTCGATGCCTTTGCTGTTTGAATTCGCTCAACATTTTTGAGTTTAATTTTAAAAAAATGAATGATCACTGGCAGAAACAACACTGTAAACAATGCCGCTCCGATTAACGTGAAGAGAGCAATTAATCCAAAATTCTGCAACACCACTGAGTCAGTAAAAAGCAAGGCTGCGAAAGCCGCTACTGTTGTAAAACTACCAACCAACATAGGAGAAGCGATTTCTTTTACTGTCAGAATAATATCGCCTGAATGCTTGTAATGCGTAAAGAAATGAAACGAATAGTCGAGTACAATTCCCAATAAAATTCCGGCTGTTGCCAATGATATTGCACTTATTTCTGGATGAACATAACCAACCATTCCAACTCCACAAAGCACACCAAACATTGCGGGAATTATGAAGTAAATTGGTGCCAATACACTTTTGTAATAAATCATTAGTAGTAAAACAATCAACCCTAAACTAATAAGGAGTGTCAATGATGTATCTTTTTTTACCTGAACTGCATTTGTAGCTGCAATTTGAAATGTCCCGAAATAATCAAAATTGATTGCTTCATTTTTAGCATTTAATTTTTCCTTGAATTTGGTCAACTTTGAATCGAGTGCAACTAATTCATCCGTGTTTTTAGAATCACTTTTAAGCGTTGCAAAGAATACTATGGAATTACGATTGTTCGTATAAACAATGCCATCTTCAACTTCATATCCACTAGAATCTATACCCGTGGTAAATTCACCCAATCGATTTGTCAAAATTGCTAGCGGGTCTTTCGCCCAAAACTGTCCCATGAACAAGGAAGATGTCCCTTGGAGCTTTGACTTTAACGATGAAATGGATGAAGCAACCGCAGAGGGCTTTATCTTTTCTTCCGCCAACGAATAATCTGTTGAATCTAACAATGTTATTGTTGCCGATTGCAAATAACGTACGAAATCGGATTCATTGATTGACCTATAAACTTCTATGTCCTTTAATTCAGTCCTAAATTCATTGCCTATTACTTCAGAAATTGAATCGAGCAGATCATAATTCTTATCAACATCTTCATTTGCTCTGACTGAAAATACAACTTGTCGGTTCAAATTGTTATTGGCAACAATCTCACTAAACTCTTTATACTCTTTGCCTTTAGGGAATATGGAATAAATATCCTCTTCCACTTGAATTTTTGTCAAACCATTAACTAAAAGCACAAGAATCCCAGCAAACAAGAGGAAAAAAAACCACTTATTACGAATAAAAAATTGTACGAGTTTTGCTGCTAGTTGTCCAAACATGACTACTTGAATGTAAAGCTAAAGTTAATTCAAGCTCGAAGATAGAAATTTGGATTGAACTAGTTGGGATGAAGTGAGAAATGTTTTTTAGAGGAGAGGTTGGTTGGTGGTTGGATATTGGATATTGGATAAATAAAATTTTAATCTTTTAATCTTTTAATCTTTTAATCTTTTAATCTTTTAATCTTTGAATCTTTGAATCTTTGAATCTTTTAATCTTTGAATCTTTTAATCTTTTAATCTTTGAATCTTTGAATCTTTTAATCTTGTAAACTTTTAAACAACTAAATATTTACATCACTAAACTTTTAGTGAACCATCCAATTCCATTGACTTTCAGAGCTAAAATCCACCCCAACCCCTCAAGTGATTCTTTTTAAAATCAATTTATGCACAATCGTTGCAATCGTTGCGCCTACAATTGGTCCAAGTATATATACTGTAAAGAAACCAAACTGTTCCAAAGGAAAAGCGGCCGATTTCCATCCAGAATAAAAAGCCACAATTCGCGGACCAAAATCGCGAGCTGGATTTAACCCTGCCTGAGTGAATGGCGCCACAATACAAATGATTGCACTTACTGTTAGACCAATAATAATTGGTGGTAAATTAGAATGCAACTTTTTAAAATGCGACAAACTAAAAATGACAAAAACAAGTAAAAAAGTACCGAATCCTTCCCACAAAGTTGCTTCCCATTGTGTTAATTCGAGGGAATGATAAAATTCTCCAAACATTTTTGCCGTCAACATGGAATCTTGGGTTCCACGACTAATTGAATGCGTAGTTTCAAAATTGATAATCGTGGCTTCAAATAAACCATAAACGGCTAATCCCGCTACAATCGCTCCTAGAAGTTGCGCTACCAAATATACAGGTAGCTTTTTCCATGCAAGATTTCCAAAAACGACCATTGCAACGCTTACAGCAGGATTTAGGTGAGCTGGACAAATTTTACGAACGGTAAATATCGCCAAAGCAACTCCAGCTCCCCAAATCAATGCAATTTCCAATAAGTTCAATGAACCAAATAGCACAGCAATTGCGACTGAACTACATCCAATGAACACCAAAATAAAGGTGCCTAAAAATTCTCCAACACTCTCTTTAATCACGATTTTCTTTGAATTGAAGAAAAAACAAATTTCAATTCGGTTGCAATCAATTCAGATGTTGCGCTGTACGATGCAGATTGACCTGAAGTACCATCAGATTTTTTAGGATCTTCAAACGGTAATGATATGCGATGTGAAGCTCCAATAACCATTGGACAACCATTATCTGCCTCAGAACATGTCATGATAGCAATAAACTCTGTCCTAGGATTTAAAGGATTTTCTAATGTCTTCGAAAAACAAACTAACAATGGCGAATTCTCTCCAAATTTCAACAAATAATAAGGATTTGTTCCATCACCGACAGAGTGTTCAACACTTACATCTTCTCTCAAAGCATCCAAAACTGCTGGATATAAAGCTGTTGCTTCTGTCCCTGCTGAATAAGAATTCACGGTGTCAATCTTAAAGTAATCAGCTAAGATATGTGCCCAAATTTGAGAAAACTGACTTCGTCTTGAATTATGCGTACACACAAACACTAAATTCACCAATTCTCCCTTGTCAATTTTTGACTGCATAGCCGATACAACTTGCATCAACCGCTCTTTACGTTCAACGGAGATTGTTGAAACATCTAGAGCGTCAATTTTCTTTTTTAATTGTTCGTTCATGTCCACAATCAATCAGCAACACCCAGAACCTGGAGCACAAGAATTAGAACTTAAATCTGCCATACTTACTTTCACTTTTTGTTGTGGCACTCCACAATTGTCTTTTGCTAAGCAATCAGTTTGCAGTGCTACCAATTTAAACCCATCAACAGCATCAGCTAAAGCGTATTTGCCAATTGTAGCTGATTGATACTCCACTTCTATCTCAACATTCGTTAGTCCTAACTGCTTCTCAGCCAACTCCACAATGTGCATTAATTTTTCAGGTTGTAACGAGTGATCTACATCATCAGCTGTCCATAATTGAAAATTTATGCGCTCTTCTGATCGCTTTGTCCCTCCGCAATCAATGAATGTTTTGCTAATCTGTCCAACTTCAGTTACATGAAAATGACTTGGGACAATTTCACCCGAAGGCAATTCAAAACTCAATTTTTTCTTCGTTGCTAAAGCAACTTTAAATTCATTTAAATTCATCTTTTATCTTTTTTAAATTAACAACATTTTCCTTCTTTTGCAAACGACTGATCTAACTCATCCACAAATGATTTCATAACTTTAAATCCGTTTTCATCCAAGCAATAACATATCGCATTTCCTGTAATCGTACCTTTAATAATACCAGCAGCTTTTAACTCTTTTAAGTGCTGAGAAATAGTTGGCTGTGATAAAGGCAATGCTTCTACAATATCACCACAAATACATGAATTCACTGCTAATATATGCTCAACAATCGCAATTCTCGCTGGATGCGCAAGCGCCTTTAATGCAATTGCCAATTCATTTTGCTTATCGGTATATCCATCTGTTTTTGTTAAACCCATGATTCATTTGTTTATTGCAATATTACGATATAGTTTTCAAAGTTGAATAATTATTATGATATTTTTTATGACAAAAGATGATTGAAGAAAATTTAGCTCTATGACATACAGTTAATAAACCGTTGATAAAAATTGAATTTGTGACAATTGCAATCTTCGAATTTCAGTTTATTATTCTAACTTTGTCGGCTATACATTTTTTAGAATAATCTGCTCAAAATTACTTTTGAACAAAACATAACTGATAGACCTAGCATGAAAGCTATTAATGCATTATACGAAGCTCAGAAAATTGCTTTTAGTCCGTTCGTTTTTCAAACGGCCTATTCCATGATCAAATTAGGAATAATGGATGCCATATTCGAATCAAAAGACGGGATTTCAATTGCCGAATTAGAAACGAAAACAGGTATTTCAAAGTATGGAATCACAGTGCTATTAGAAATGGCTGAGGCATCAGATATCGTTGTGAAAAAGGAAGAAAAGTTCAAATTAACCAAAATTGGTTATTTCATTTCTCGCGATGAAATGACCCGAGTAAATCTAATGTTTACGCAAGATATTTGCTATAAAGGATTGTTTCATTTAGAAGAAGCAATTCGTGAAGGCAAACCTGCAGGATTAAAAGAAATTGGTCCATGGCCTACAATCTATCCAGGATTGTCGATTCTTCCTGAACAATTAAAAAAATCATGGTTCGAATTTGACCATTTCTACTCCGACAATTCTTTCAATGATGCCCTAGAGATTATCTTCAAAGACAATCCTAAAATGATTTTCGACATCGGTGGGAATACTGGAAAATGGGCATTAGCTAGTACGAAGCATGATCCAAATGTTGAAGTGACAATTTTGGACTTACCTGTTCAATTAAAGGCTGCAAAAGAAAACATTTCGAATCATCCTGAATCTAGAGACAGAATCCATTACCATGAAATTGATTTATTAAGACCAGAATTGGAAATTCCAGCTGGTGCAGATGTTTATTGGATGTCACAATTTTTAGACTGTTTTAGTGAAGCGGAAATTGAAGCAATCTTGACAAAAATTAAACAACACGCAAAACCAACATCGAAAGTATATATCATGGAAACCTTCATTGATAATCAGCGCTTTCCAGCAGCAGAATTTTCATTGATTGCAACTTCATTATACTTTACAGCAATGGCGAACGGAAATAGTAAAATGTATTCATCAAGTGTTATGAAATACATTGTCGACAAGGCTGGGTTTGATTGTATTGATGAACATCACTTGCATTCAGAAAGTTTCCATACCATATTAGAATTGAAATTAAAATAACAAGCGCCCCATACTGAATATGAACAAACTAGATTTATCCATAATTGAAGACATTGCTCTTAATAAATCTCCTTTTCAACTAGATGACAAAGCAAAATCTTCAGTTGATCGCTCTTTTTCTTTTTTAGAAGAATTCTCAAGCGATAAAATAATTTATGGAATCAACACTGGATTTGGTCCAATGGCTCAATTCAAAATTGATGAAGACAAATTAAACCAATTACAATACAACTTAATTCGTAGTCATTCCACTGGAACTGGACAAGCTCTTGACGATGAGTGTGTACGTGCAGTTCTTCTTGCTCGAGTTAACAATTTCTTGCAAGCAAATTCTGGAATTAGCTATGGAGTTGTGGAAAAAATTAGTGAGTTTTTGAATCATGAGATTTATCCTGAAATCTATGAACACGGTGGTGTTGGAGCAAGTGGTGACTTAGTACAATTGGCTCATTTAGGATTGAATTTAATTGGTGAAGGACATGTTCGCTACAACGGTCAGCGCCGTTTAACACATGAAGTCTTGAGCGAATTAAACATTCAACCTTTGAAATTGAAATTGCGCGATGGATTAGGATTGATGAATGGTACTTCTTGCATGACAGGAATAGGTGCCGTGAACTTAATTTATTCCAATCGTTTGTTGAATTGGGGAATTGCAGCATCTACAATCATCAATGAAGTTGTTGAAGCTTTTGATGATTCATTCTCTGAAGGATTGAATGCTGTAAAAATGCATGACGGTCAACAATACATTGCCAAAACAATGAGAAGCATCCTTTCTGATAGTAAAATGATTCGTCAACGCGAAGAATTGTTTGCTGATGATGCTGCTTTGCAAAGTCGTGAATTCAAAAAGAAAATTCAAGAATATTATTCCATTCGTTGTGTACCACAAATCCTTGGACCGGTAAAAGAAACCTTGGACTATGCGCAAAGTGTGATCGAAAAAGAAATCAATTCTACAAACGATAATCCAATTGTTAGTGTCGATTTGCAAAATGTCTTCCATGGTGGAAATTTTCATGGTGATTACATCTCACTAGAAATGGATAAAGTCAAAATAGTTGTGACTAAAATGACAATGCTTGCAGAACGTCAATTGAACTTTTTATTGAATAATAAGCTGAATGACGTATTTCCTGCATTCTTAAATACTCGTACCTTAGGTTTCAATTTTGGAATTCAAGGAATGCAATTTACAGCAACGTCAACAACAGCAGAAAGTCAAACATTGTCAAATCCAATGTATGTTCACAGTATCCCGAATAACAATGACAATCAAGACATTGTGAGTATGGGAACGAACAGCGCAGTAATGGCGAAAAAAGTGATCGAAAATGGATTCCAAGTTATGGCGATTCATATGATGGCCGTTTGTCAAGCAATTGATTTATTAGAAGAAGAGAAAAAAGCGCGATTGTCAAGCAAAACAATGGAAATCTATTCCATCATCCGAAAGGTGGTAGATGTGATTACGGAAGACGTTGTTCAATCTGAAAATATTCGAAAAGTAACGGAAGTTTTACGAAATACGACTTTGAAATTATGAAATGTGCATTAGTAACGGGAGCTTCACGAGGTTTAGGTCGTGCAATTGCCATTCAATTAGCAAAAGATTTGGAATTGCACATCATCATTAACTATGCTGGAAATGAAGCTGCTGCAAAAGAAACAAAAGCAATCATTGAAGAAAACGGCGGAACTGCTGAGTTAATGCAGTTTGATGTTAAAAGCAGTGAAGAAGTTCGTTCAAACATTAGTGAATGGATTGTGAATCATCCAAACGACAACATTGAAGTTCTAGTAAACAATGCTGGTATTACACGTGACAATATTTTCCCGATGGTCAACGAACAAGATTGGGATGACGTGATGGATACAAGCGTAAAGGGAATGTACAATTGTACACAAGCTGTCATTCAGAAAATGTTACGCAATCGATCAGGAAGAATCATCAACATCGCTTCACTAAGTGGTTTAAAAGGTGTTCCAGGTCAAACAAATTATTCAGCTGCGAAAGGAGCAATGATTGCTTCAACAAAGGCATTGTCTCAAGAAGTTGCAAAACGAAAAATAACAGTAAATGCAATCGCGCCTGGATTCATAGAGTCTGACATGACAAGTGATTTGGATCAAGAACAATTGAAACAAATGGTTCCTGCTAATCGATTCGGTTTCCCAGAAGAAGTTGCACATTTGGCAAGCTTTTTAGCTTCAGATAAGGCAAGCTATATTACTGGTGAAGTAATTAATATTAATGGAGGAATTTACGCTTAGTCATGGAAAATAGAGTTGTCATCACGGGTATTGGAACGTATTCTTGCTTAGGCGAAAATACAGATGCTGTTTTGGACTCATTGCGAGCAGGAAAAAGTGGAATTGTATTCGATGAAAGTCGCAAAGAATTTGGTTACCGATCAGCTTTAACTGGTTTTGTGAAAGAACCTGATTTAAAACCATTTCTGTCACGCAGAGAACGTATTGGAATGCACGAACCTGCGATGTTCGCCTACATGTCAACGCGCGAAGCATTGATTCAATCCAATCTCGATGTTGATTTCTTGGAAAAAACAGAAACTGGAATCATCTTTGGAAACGATTCGACTGCTGGTGCTGTTATTCAAACCATTGATAAAGTTAGAGAACGAAAGGATACAACCTTGATAGGAAGTGGTGATATTTTTCAGAATATGAACTGCACTGTCAATATGAATCTTTCAACCATATTTAAATTAAAAGGAATCAATATTTCCATGTCAGCTGCTTGTGCATCTGGATCGCATGCTATTGGAATGGGTTACTTATTAATCAAACAAGGATTACAAGACCGCGTTATTTGTGGTGGCGCTCAAGAAATCAATGTATATGCCATGGCAAGTTTTGATGGATTAGGTGCATTTTCCTTGAATGAATCCGATCCAACAAAGGCTAGTCGCCCGTTTGATCGAGATCGTGATGGATTAGTCCCATCCGGAGGTTCAGCAACAGTCATTGTCGAATCATTGGAATCGGCTCTGAAACGCAACGCGCCAATTTTAGGAGAAATCATTGGATACGGTTTTTCATCGAATGGTGATCATATTTCAAACCCGAATTTTGACGGACAGTTCCGATCCTTAAACATGGCATTGAAGCAAGCGAATATTGACCCAAAAGTTGTTGATTATGTGAATGCACACGCTACTTCTACTCCAGTTGGAGATACAACGGAAGCACAAGCCATTCACAGTGTTTTTGGAAGTAAGGTTCCAGTTAGTTCAACAAAAAGTATGACTGGTCATGAATGTTGGATGGCGGGAGCAAGTGAAATTGCTTATTCATTAATGATGATGAACAATGACTTCATTGCACCTAACATCAACTTTGAAAATCCAGATGAAGATTCTGCAAAAATCAATATCGTTCCAGAATACAAAGAACACAAGATTGATTGTTTCCTATCAAATTCTTTCGGTTTTGGCGGAACAAATTCATCCTTAATAATTAAAAAGTTTATAAAATAGATTATATTGCACGTATGGAAAGAGCGGAAATAATTGAAACAACAAAACGATTCCTTTCTGAGGAGTTTGAAGTTGACCCAAATGAAATTCAAGCAGAAAATAATTTACATTCAACCTTAGATTTGGATAGTTTAGATTACGTTGATTTAGTTGTAGTGATTGAAGAAAACCTTGGATTTAAACCAACAGGTGATGATTTCAAAGCCATTCAGTCATTCAATGATTTTTACGACTTGGTTGAACAAAAATTGACAGTTGCATAAATTTCGAATTGCTTGTTGCGGATAAAAAATCAAACCGTAATCTGGAATTAATCATTCGAAATTAAATACTTTACATGGGAGATAAAAAGTGGGACGGTAAAACGAAAGGTTCTCTTTGGGGATATCGTTTCTTCGTTTTTATCATTAAATCATTTGGCGTACGTACCTCCTACTTTTTTTGTTTTTGGGTTGCTGGCTATTTCATATTGTTTGCACGAAAACAACGAAATGGATTGATGTCATTTTATCAAACTGGGCTCAACTACTCAAAGATTAAAAGTTACCGAACTGCTGCTGCAAACTTCTATCAATTCGGCCAAATCATCATTGATCGTGTTGCATTGAAAACCTTTCGTAAGAAAATCTATTCTCATTCATTCAACAATGAAAAAGTACTGCGAGAAATGTACGAAAATGGCAAGGGCGGATTTTTAATATCTGGTCATGTTGGAAACTGGGAAAATGCAGGAAATTTAATTGGTGAACGAATTACAACAAACATAAACGTTGTGATGCTCGATGCAGAAGTTGAAAAAATCAAACACTACGTGAATGACAATACGGAAGCGTCAAAATTTCGATTAATTCCATTAAAAGAAGACATGTCACATTTGATTTTAATTCATCAAGCATTGAAACGCAACGAATTAATCGCTCTCCACGCCGACCGTGTGATGGATGGCGCAAAAACATTTACATTTCCCTTTTTAGGTGGCGAGGCAAAATTTCCAGCAGGACCATTTATTATGGCATCCAAATTTAAGGTTCCTGTAACCTTCGTTTTTGCAATTAAAAGAGGAAATACACATTTTGAATTGAGTGCAACCGATCCAATTATTGGAACACGCGACGAAGATTCACCAGAACGGATTGCAAAAGCATACGTTCAACGATTAGAAGAAATGGTGCAACAAGCGCCAAAACAATGGTTTAACTTTTACGATTATTATGCTAGTTAACAAAGAATCAATTACGAATTTCATTCCACAACGTGCGCCGTTTGTGATGATTGACGAACTCATTTCAGCGACAGAGGAAGGATTTCTTACGACATTTGATATTGTAGATGACAATCTGTTTCTCGAAAATGGTGTACTTTCTGAATCTTCATTGATTGAGAACATTGCGCAAACTTGTGCAGCAGGATTTGGTTACATCAATAGCCAAAAAGGAAATTCTGAAGGACAATTAGGATTTATTGGTTCAGTGAGTAAATTATCTGTAGATAATCAAGCAAAATTGGGCGATCGCATTACAACAAATGTGACAATTTTGACTAGTTTTGATGCCATTCACCTAATTGAAGGAGTTGCTTCCTCAAATGGAGTGGATTTAGTGAAATGTCAAATGAAAATCGTAATCGCTTGAAATACTTAGAAACTTCGTTAGAAATTGATGTAAGGTTTAGTGAAACTGACGCAATGGGCGTTATTTGGCACGGAAATTATCTCAAATATTTTGAAGATGCTCGCGAGTACTTTGGTCAACATTTCAAAATGGAATACTTGGATTTGTACCACAAAGGTTTTTTTACTCCAATCGTAAAATCTGAAATCAACCATAAAGCATCAGTCAATTACGGCGAAAAAATACGCGTTACAGCTCGTTTAGAGAAAAAACATGCAGCTAAAATTGTTTTTCACTACGAAGTAATGAATTTGGCAACCAATAAATTAGCTGCGACAGGCACAACAGTTCAAGTTTTTTTAGGAACAGAATCAAGAGAATTAGAATTGATGAAACCTGATTTCATTTTAGAGTGGGAATCGAAACAAAACTGGCAAGTAGATTGAAACCTGTTTACCTAACATATGGCTCTTTGGTTAGTCCACTTGGAATTGGAATGGAACAACATCTAACGGCTTTCAATGCTGGTAAAACAGGTGTTTCATTTCAACAAGGAACGGGATTTAACAAAGAGGATTACTATTTAGGAAAAATTGAATCATTGTCCAATAATCGCTATACAGACTTATTGAGCTTAGGATTTAACGATTTCGTTGAAAAAGTTGGACAAGAACTCATTGACAGTCCTTCTACATTAATCATTGTTAGTACAACAAAAGCGAATTTGAACGATTTAGATTCAGATACTTTTGCATCGACTCGAAAATTTATTCAAGAAACAACCAATAATCCGAATACACCAATCTTCATTTCAAATGCTTGCATATCAGGAGTAATTGCTGTCAACACAGCAGCTGATTACATTCGATCTGAAAAATTTACTGATGTCATTGTCATTGGTATTGATGCATTGTATGATTTTGTCGTTTACGGCTTTCAGGCATTGTATGCTTTGAGCAATGAGCCAAGTAAACCATTTGACAAAGATCGAAAAGGCATTTCAATTGGTGAAGCCTGTGGAATCATACATGTGACTTCGAATAAACCAACTTCTTTTTATGTTGACTATTTGGGAGGAGCTTCTTCCAACGATGCTAATCACATTTCCGGTCCTTCACGAACTGGAGAAGGATTGGTTAGAGCAGTAAATAGAAGTATCGAACGCTCTAACATTGCGAAGGAAAACATAGATTTTATTTCAGCGCATGGCACCGGAACGGTTTACAACGATGAAATGGAAAGTATTGCATTTAGTCGTTTGGGAGTAAATCATGTTCCAACCAACAGTTTGAAGGGATATTTTGGCCATACTTTAGGAGCTGCTGGAGTCATTGAGATCTTGATAAGTATGCTGTCCGCAGAAACAAACACATTGTTTAAAAGTTTGGGATTTGATGAACAAGGAACTTCCGAATCAATGAACATCATTACAAACAATACTCAAGCAGAAATTCAAACTGTGCTAAAAACAGCATCGGGATTTGGAGGTGGAAATGCGGCATTAATCTTTCAAAAAACGCTATGAAAGTAGTTGCAACAAGCTATATATCTGTCAAAGGGGCATTTCTGAATGAGAAAAAAATTCAGCACGCTGATGATACTAATTGGTTGAAATCCTTGTATCAAGCATTGGAAATTGATTATCCAAAATTCTACAAAATGGACACACTTTCCAAAATGGCATTCTTAGCGAGCGAAATCATGAAAAATGAAATTGCAGCAGTGCAAACTTCCGATCAAGATATGCAATTGCTATTCGCAAATTCAGCAGCAAGTCAACAAACGGATTTAAAATATTTGGATAGTTATGCAAATGGTGGAACTCCTAGTCCATCTTTATTTGTGTACACATTGCCCAATATTGTGACAGGAGAGTTAGCCATTCGCAATAAATGGTATGGAGAAAATACCTTTTTCATTACAGAGAAATTTGACGAAGATTTCTTCAAAGAACAACTCCAATTTGCGTTTTCAAGAGGAAACAAATCGTGTTTGTGTGCTTGGGTTGACACGCCAACAGATGGCATTGAAGAATGTTTTTTATTTTTAGTGTCTGAAGGTGAAAATAAACCTGGAAATTTAGAATTATTGAATCGATTAAACAACTATAGAAATGAGTGAATTAAAAGAACAATTGAAAGCTCAAATAATTGAGCAATTGAATTTAGAAGATTTATCACCTGCTGATATCAAAGATGATACCTTGTTATTTGGAGATGAATTGGGATTGGATTCAATTGATGCTCTAGAATTTATTGTATTGCTAGAATCGAATTATGGAATAAAAATCGCAGATCCAAGTGAAGGAAGAGAGATTTTTCAATCCGTGAATTCGTTGGCTGCCTACATCGAAAAAAATCAATAAGGAATGGAACTTTTTGTAACCGGATATGGTGCAATTTCATGTATTGGAAACAATGTCCAAGAAATCTTGCATGCGCTAAAAAGCGAAAAAACTGGAATACAAAAGGGAAAACAAGCGCATTCTGAAAAGTACTTAGTTGGAGAAGTTCTTTTGTCCAACGAAGAATTAATGCGAAAATTTGCATTGAAAACAACTGGTTCGCGAACTGGTATTCTTGGTGCAATCGCTGCGAAAGAAGCGTTTCAAGGACACAAACTAGATGCTTCAATCCGAACTGCTGTGATTTCTGGTACTTCAGTGGGAGGAATGGATGTCAGTGAAAAAGAATACAGAAATCACATCGATAATGTGCCACAAAACTTGCATAATTATGCGCACCATTCGAGTGGGAATTCTAGTGAACAAATTGCCGAGGAATTAGGCATCACTGGATTTATCAATACAATTTCTACTGCATGTTCATCCGCTGCAAATGCTATCATGATGGGTGCTCGAATGATTCAACAAGGAAAAATAGATCGCGCAATTGTTGGTGGAACAGATGGATTGTCAGCTTTTACAATCAATGGATTTAAATCGCTCATGATTTTTGATGAAGAATGGTGCAGACCGTTTGACGAATCACGCAAAGGATTGAATTTAGGTGAAGGCGCTGGATTTATTGTGTTGGAATCAAAAGAAAGCATGCAAAAATCTGGAAGCAATTCAATTGCACGTTTGAGAGGTTGGAGCAATGCATCTGATGCGTATCATCAAACAGCATCATCACCTGAAGGACATGGAGCAACTCTTTCAATGAAAGAAGCTTTGACGATTGCAGGCATGAAAGCGAACGAGATTGATTACATCAATGCACACGGAACGGCAACACCTAACAATGATTTATCCGAATCTCAAGCCATCATCAACGTTTTTGGAAATAACATTCCTCCGTTTAGTTCTACAAAAGCATATACAGGTCACACTTTAGCTGCATCAGGAGGAATTGAAGCTGTCATTGCCATTTTAGCGATTCAAAATGGTTGTTTGTTCCCCAATTTAAATCATAGAAATGTGATTGAAGAAACGAAGTTAGAACCTATTAAATCATTAAAAGAAGGAGCTGAAATAAATGCAGTTTTGTCCAATTCTTTTGGATTTGGAGGAAATAATTCAACTATAATAATTAGCAAGTAATGGTATTTGTTCAAGCACTTTCATCAATTTCACATCAAAATAGTTTTCAAAAAGATTCTATTTGGACGGAATTAACGACACTTGAGGCAAATTCCGAGTGTGAATCTCCGGATTACAAACAATACATTCCTGCCAATGCTTTGCGCCGATTGAGTCCTGTTTTGAGAATGGCACTGGCCGCTGCGCAAGATTGCCAAAGCAAAGTTGATGGTGAATTTGACGCTATTTCTGTCGGTACGGCACTTGGATGTTTGAAAGATACTGAGAAATTTCTCACGACATTTTTGACAACAAATGCAGATACGCTCTCTCCTACTGCATTCATACAATCTACGCATAATACAATCGGTGGACAAATATCTCTAGCTTTAGGAAATCATGCCTATAATATGACGCATACTCAAAACAGTGTTTCATTTGAAGTTGCTTTGATTGATGCTTTGCTATGCGCTAAAGATGGTAAATCAAATGTATTAGTTGGAGCCGCAGATGAAGCTATTGACTTTTTGGAAGGTTTAAGAGGAGAAATCATTCAATCAGATCGACAATTCACTTCAGGTGCTTCCTTTTTTGTGCTCGGACCGCAGGAAAAATCAGTGAAAGTAATCGATTGCGACATTGAATATGGAACACAATCAATACATCAATCGATTGATCAATTTCTTGCAAAGAACAATGCATCTATCAATCAAATTGATCTCGTACTTTTTGCTGAAAACATCGATTTAAATGCGAAAAAATCCTTGAATTATCAAGATTACACAGGCTTGTATTATTCTTCATCTGCGTTCGCTTTTCACATTGGTCACGATTTCTTGAAATCAACCAATTCTTCAAAAGTATTCATCGTTAACAATCAATCAGACAAGAGATTGGGGTTGACTCTCATAGAAAAGCATGAAGCATAAAATAGCAATCGTATTTGTTGTTATTGCCGTTGTGCTATCTGTCATTTTCTTTCGCGATAAAGATTATTTCACTTTACTATTAGTAAGCATCATTGTCCTTTTTGGACTTGTAATTTCGCTTGGAGTTCTCTTCATGAAATTCAATTATTTCTTAGTAAGTAAGACAAAGTCAGATTCCAAAAAAGTGATTCTTAGTTTTGACGATGGTCCAGATCCTATTCATACACCAAAAATTTTAGCTGTACTTAAAAAGCATTCAATCAAAGCAATATTCTTTGTGATTGGCGAGAAAGCAGAAAATCATCCTGAAATTTTGAAACAAATTGAGCAAGAAGGACATGTGATTGGCAATCATACCTATTCGCATCATCATTTATTTTCTATGCAATCAGGAAAAAAAGTGCGGGAAGAAATAGAAAAGTGCGATGGAGTAATTCGATCAATTTTAAATCATGAAACGATCTATTTTCGTCCACCAATTGGATATACAAATCCAATTATTGCGCGAGCTTTAAAAAAACTCAACAAACAAGCCATTGGTTGGGAATTGAGGTCGTACGACTCAGTATTGGTAAAACCTGAAGCACTGAAAGAGAGATTAATTAGAAATGTAAAACCGTCGCAAATCATACTTTTACATGATAATTTAGAGCAAACTTCATCCATGTTGGATGCATTCATTGTTGAAGCTCAAAAGAATGGTATTATCTTTGCAAACAAAGAAGAACATTTAACAATCAATTGATGAGGCATTTAATCTCCCTTTTTTGTATACTAATTTTCATTGCAACAGCGAACGCACAAGACTTTAAATTGCTTTCGAATTCGGCAGTCGCTAAAGCTTCAATTGAGAAAAAGCACAAATCAACAACGACGTTGATGGCTGATTTCAATGAAGTTGTTGAATCGACAATGTTTAAAAATCCGCAATCGAGTAAAGGAAAGTTGCACTACAAGAGTTCGGACAAAATCAGATGGGAGAACACAGATTCCAAACAACTCATTTTATTGAACGGCAGCAAAGTGAAAATGCGTGAGAACGGAAAAGAAGTATCCAATGCCATGACCAATAAAATCGTGAAGAAAATTCAGTCAATGATGCTTTCAATGTTATCAGGAGATTTTCTTTCTGAGAAGGAGTTTAAAATTTCGTACTACGAAAGCAGTTCTCAATACAAACTTATATTGACACCAAAAAACCCAAGAATGGCGAAATACATTCAGAAAATTGATCTTTACTTTAACAAAAAAAGTGCTTTATTGGACTCAATGACGATGCATGAAAGCAATGAACAAAAAGTCACATATACTTTTTTCAATACAGTTGTGAACTCAACGATTAGTGATTCAAAATTCAATCAATATTAAATGGCACTAAAAAATTCATTTTACACGATTATCGCTTCAGAACCAACTTCAGACGGATTGGTTGCACAATTAAAAATCAATGCTGAACATGTCATCTTTGATGGTCACTTCCCAAATAATCCAGTGACACCTGGAGTAGTTCAATTGGAAATCATCAAAGAATTGGTCAGTGATTTCATTGGTCGAAAAGTGAATTTACATACCCTTTCGAATAGCAAATTTTTAGCGATCTTAAATCCAACTGAAAATGCGCTAGTTAACGTCAAACTTAACATTGCTGAAGTCGATGAAGATGTGAAAGTTTCAGGTCAAATAACTACAACAACAGAAGTTGGTATCTTAAAAATTGCCGCAGTTTATCGATAATTTTCATTGTTCATTAAACCTTGAATCATTCTAAGTGTCTAATAACATGTAGTAACTTTTAAAACTCAAAAACATGAACAAGGTAAAAGCAATGATTTTAGGTATCGCGTTGATCAGCGGAACTGCAGTAATGGCTCAAGAGAAACCAGGTAAAGGATTTGAAAAATGGGATACAAATGGTGATGGAGGTTTAGACAAAATAGAATTTGCTGCAATGAAGCAAGCTCATGCTGACAGAAGAGCAGAAAATGGAAAGCCTGCTCCGGAAAAAGAAGTAAATCCAGATAAACAATTTGCTCGAATTGATACAGATGGTAATGGTTTAATCAGCAAAGAAGAACTAGCAGCAAAGAAAGAACAAGCAAAAGAGCGACGAGAAAACAGTCCAAAAAAACAATAAAATAACGCCTCAAGAAATTGAGGCGTTTTTCATTTCAATTCATTTCGATTGCCTTCAACTTTTTTGAAGTTCTAACGTTTTTCGATCCAAGCAATTGTTAATTTAATCACGAACAACTGCTGTAAAACGTTAAATTCTAACATTCACAAAAAATACAAACAAATAGAATATTCATTCATACTTCAATTTTAAACGATAGATTCAATAAAATAATCACTCAAATAAGCATTATAAATAAATAAGTTAAACAGTTTTATTTTGAAATCAATTCTTAACTAGTTTTGAATCATTAATGATCGTATAAAATCAAACCCCAAAAAGTTAGGTAAGGGCAATGTGAAAATTGCCGTGTTTGGATTAAGCATTTTTTTTAACATCTACCCCTATGAAAAAAAAATTAATTATCCATTTTTTGATGACTAATATTCTTTTGGCTTTCAATGCCACTTGTCAATATGGTTATAATGAAAATGTAGTCGAAAATAAAGAAACTAACACACCTAAAGATGGTAATGGTAGTTTAGGATTTACTTATGGAAATGGAGCTTGTGGCTTAGATTTCATTCAAAGTACAGTCAAAATCAGTAACCGTCATACAAATCCAGCATCCTCTGGAACGTATCCAGCAACGCTGAATCCAGGTGCGATTGCGGGATCTGCCATTATCTTAAAGGTTTATCTATATTGGGGAGTTTCTTCAATAGCAGCTTCTAATTCTGGTTCAGCAACAGTTACAAACACTTTAGGCTCTACTGTCGTTTTTCCGGTAACAGCTATTGGAGTTCAAGGCGCTAAGTGCTGGGGAGAAAACAGAACATTGGGTTTCAGGGCTGACATTACAAATCATTGGTCTGGTACAGGTAATTACAACGTTAGTTTCAGTCACTCTGCCTTGGAGGTTGATGGCGCTACATTGCTTGTTATCTATAGAGACCCAACTCAACCGTTTCAAGGTTACATTCAATTGTTCGATGGTTTAATTACTACAACATCTGGCGATTTAACTCAAAATCTTGCGCTCAATCCACCAGTATGTGAAAATGTTGCACAGGCAAATGCCAAAGCTATTTCCATTGTATGCGATATGCAAAATGGTGGTACAGGTATTTTTAACACTGGAGTAACATTTCCTTTTACAGTTAATGGAACGGCTGCAAATGAACCAAAAAACTTTATGAATTTTGTTTCGCGTAATCGCGCACTACCAAATGGTACTGCGGTGATGTCAATGACGGTCGGAAATGGTGGTGGCGCCTTTAACCAAGATTGTTATGCCTGGCTAATGGCTGGAACTGCCTACAAAACAAGTTGTGCTCCTTGTGCAATTTTGGGTGTGGAATTAGCAAGCTTCGAAGCAAAGTGTGTTGACAATAACCAGCAAATTCAATGGACAACGATTAGTGAAAAGGACAACGATTATTTCATTCTAGAAAGTAGTCACAACGGTTCTGAATGGACAGAAGTGGCAACAATAAATGGTCATGGAACTACAACCGAGCGTCACGATTATTACTTTGAAGACGAGCGTGCTATAAATGGCGTTACCTATTATCGTTTGAAACAGGTCGATACTGATGGAGAAGTTACTTACCACAAAATCATTTCATCAAGTTGTGATTTAGACCCTAATAGTGTGCTAATTTTCCCTAATCCAGCAAGTGAAACAGTTTTCATCAATGTGCATCCAAACAACAAGGTCCAATCTTTGACACTTAGAAATTATTTGGGACAAATCATATATCAATCATTTAATGAAGAAAGTATGAACGTTCAAGACTTTTCAACTGGAATTTATATCCTAACAGTTGAAACTAAGTCGGGTGTTAAAACGGAAAAAATTAAAATTGACTAAACCCTGCATAGAATGATTTAAAGTAAACGTCAGATGATACAGAAGAAATTGCAATTACAACCTTTATGATTAGTAGTAGTATAATTTAGTTAGGTTAGGTATGTTGTAATTGTATGTTTGAGAGAGAGAGGAAGTCACAAGGTGTTTACTAGAGACACTTTGTGGCTTTTTTAATGAGTAATTCTATGAGTTGGGTTCTTTGCGAAACAACTTTAACAAGCCAAAGCTAGATGCAAATACAATCAATCCTGAAATAAGAGCTAAGGCAATTGCCCCAATA
>Ga0098074_1000763_pt1 | contig 19157 bp, 16 predicted proteins | sample 32_taG_FD_75064 | JGI IMG/M metagenome (GOLD analysis project Ga0098074, IMG submission 75064) | Marine viral communities from the Gulf of Mexico - 32_GoM_OMZ_CsCl metaG | ecosystem: Environmental > Aquatic > Marine > Oceanic | place: Atlantic Ocean: Gulf of Mexico | collected 2015-07-12
CACGCCTGCTCGAGCATGTCTGGCAAGAGCGCAACGTGCTGACCCTCGACCAGAATATCGTCGATCTTCTGATCCGTTGAGCCGGGTGGGCTGCCGGCCCGGCCGCGGCGGCGCGGGCCTCGATCCGCATAGAAAACGGTGGAACTCACCCCGTCCATACGGCACAACGGGCGGACTTTCGAGCACAGGTAGACGATGGCAGCAAAGACGGACAGCAAGGCGAAACGGCAGGCGATTGTCGTGCTGGGGATGCACCGCTCCGGAACCTCGGCCCTTTCGGGCGTTCTGGCGCTTCTTGGCTGCGATGCCCCGAAAACCCCGATGCCGGCAAGCGAGGCGAACGAGAAGGGCTTCTTCGAATCCCTGCCCGTCTATCAGCTGCACAAGGACATCCTGGATTCCGCCGGCAGCATCTGGGCGGACTGGCAGCCGGTGCACGAGGCCTGGTTTTCCTCGACCCGCGCGGAGGAATTCCGGCAACGCGCCGGCGAGGTCATGGAGCAGGAATTCGGAACCTCGCCTCTCTTCGTCTTCAAGGATCCCCGGGTGTGCCGGCTGGTGCCGTTCTGGCTCGACACGCTGAAGGAGCTCAAGGTCGAGCCGCTCATCCTTCACGTGCACCGCAACCCGCTCGACGTCGTCTCCTCGCTGTCCCGGCATCACGACCTCTCGAAGGACACCTGCCTGCTGCTCTGGCTGCGCCACGTGCTGGACGCCGAGCGCCATACCCGAGGGATGCCGCGGCATTTCCTGAGCTACGCCCGGTTCCTGAAGAACTGGGGCCGCGAGATGAAACGGCTTCAGGAAGGGCTCGACGTGACGCTCCCGCGCCAGTCGAGCCGGGTCGTCGCCGAGGTGAACAATTTCCTCGAGGGGACGCTCCGCCATTTCGATAGTGCTCCGCAGGAGGTCACCGAGGATCCCAACGTCGCCGAATGGATCCGAAGCACCTACGGCATACTCGAACGCTGGGCCAAGGAGGGCGAGACGACCGCGGATCACGCCACGCTCGATCGCATCAACAAGGATTTCGAAAGCGCGACGCCGATTCTCGCGACCGTGGTTGCCAACCGCGAGCATGTGCGCAGGAAGCTGAACGAGGCCAGATCGACCCAGGCAGACCTACGCAAATGCCTGGCCGACGCCGAAGACCAGCGCACCCGCGCCGAGAAGGACCGCAGCGCCGCACAGGAGCGCATCGCGAAGCTCGAGGCCGAGGTCACGCTCTTGCCCGAGACCCGCGCCGCTCTCAAGGCCGCGCAGGAGAAGGGCGAGGCGGCAAAGGTCGAGGCGGATAGGCTGACCGCCGCACAGGCCGAGTTGCGCAAGCAGCTCGAGGATCAGCGCACCCGCGCCGAGAAGGACCGCAGCGCCGCGCAGGAGCGCATTGCGAAGCTTGAGGCCGAAGCCGCGCGGCTGCCCGAGGTACGTGCCGATCTCGACGGGCTCAGGCAGCAGCTGGCCGCGAATCTCGAAACGCTTCAGATCGCACAGACACAGGCTGCGCAAGCCGACGAGCAGCGGCAGGGCCTGACGGCCCGGCTCGCCGAGACGAATGCGTCTCTCGAGGAAACCCGGACCCGGCTGACCGCCACCGAGAACGCCCTGTCCGAGGAACGCAGGCTCGGGCGACAGGCCGCGCTCGACCGCGAGGCGGTGGAGAACGCCCTGGCACTGTTGCGTCAGGAGCAGTCGCTGGTGGAGAACAGGCTGCGGCAGCGTGAGGCCGAGCTCGATCAGGCCACCCAGGCCCAGCAGGAGGCGCAACGGGCCCTCGACCGGCTGCAGGCCGACCACGCCCGGGCCCTTGCGGAACGGGACCAGGCGCTCTCGGCCCAGGAGGGCAGCGTGCTCCGGCACGAGGCTGCGATCGGAAAGCTGGAGGAGAGCCTGAAGACCAGGTTCGAAGAGATCGCCAAGATGACTCGCATGGTCACCGAGGCGGAGGCGACGATCGAGGTCGAGCGCCAGAGCACCCGGGACGTGCAGGCCCACCTCAAGGGCGAGCTCGGCAAGGTCCGGGCGGAGCTGTCGCGAGCGATGACCGAGGCGGAGAAGAATGCCGCCATCGCGGCCGAGCAGCAGCAGAAGATCGCGGCCCTGGACCATCGCCTTCAGGAGACCGACCAGGCTCTGGCCTCGGAACGCGCCGGTCGCGAGAAGGCGGAATACGCCAACATGGAGCTCCAGCTGAGTACCTCTTGGCGGGTGACCGCGCCGATCCGGAAAATCTCGAGCCTGCTGCGCCGCCGCGGGTGACCGCCTCCCCCAGGCCGGTCTGTCGCAAGGCGAGGATACCGGCCTGGGCGGTGCCATCCGGTGGCGTCTCCCCCCTCCCCCACCGTACGCTCCCTGCACCGCCTGTTAGCCGGCTCCCCCCATCCTCTGCGGGTCCGAACGCGAGGATCCCATGCCCGACAGCTCCGCCCGGCTTTCCCTGCCCCTGATCCAGCCCTCCCAGGCGCAGAAGCACGTCACCCACAACGAGGCGCTGGCGCGGCTCGACATGCTGGTGCAGCTCGTGGTGAGCGGCTTCGAGGCGGAGGAGCCGCCCGCCGCTCCGGTCGAGGGCGAGATCCACGCGCTCGGCGCGGCGCCGACCGGGGCCTGGGCCGGACAGGGCGGGATGCTGGCCTGCCGCCGCGACGGTGCCTGGCATTTCATCGCGCCGCAGCCCGGCTGGCTGGCGGCGGAGGCGGATGGCGGCGGGCTGCGGATCCGGAGCGGCACCGGCTTCGTGCCGGTGCCCGCCCCGGTGCAGGCCGGGATGCTGGGGCTCAACGCCAGCGCCGACAGCGGCACCCGCCTTGCGGTCGCCTCCCCGGCCAGCCGTTTCAGCCATGACGGCGACGACCACCGGCTGGTGGTGAACCGGGCCGGCGCCGGGGACACCGCCTCGGTGGTGTTCCAGAGCGGCTGGTCGGGGCGGGCCGAGATCGGCCTGGCGGGGGGCGAGGACCTGAGCCTCAAGGTCAGCCCGGACGGCAGCGCATGGACCGAAGGGCTGCGGGTCGAGGCCGCGACCGGCGCGCTGCTGCCGGGCGCCGGGCTGCGGTTCCCCGCGACCCCCGCGCCGGTCGCCGATCCCACCACGCTCGACGCCTATGCCGAGGGCGACTGGACCCCGGTCCTGACCGCCGCCACCGCCGCCTCGGGCGTCGCCGGCACCGCGACCGGCAGCTACGTGAAGGTCGGGCGGCTGGTGCTGGCCAGCTTCGGGATCGCGCTGAGCGCGACCGGCAGCGGCGGGGCGGGCCCGGTCCGGATCACCGGCTTCCCCTTCGCCGCCGCCTCCGGCCAGGCGGCCGCGCTGCTCCAGACCGGCATCGCCTTCCCGGGCGACGGCGCCCCGGCGGGCCTGCTGTCGGGCACCGAGATGGCTCTCCAGGCCAGCGACGGCACCGCGCTGGACTGGGCCGACCTGCCCGCGGGCAGCTGCAGCCTGCAGGGCTCGATCAGTTACATCGCGGGCAGCTGAACGGCGGAATTCCCCGGGCCTCCCGGTTTCTGCGCCTCGCCCCTTGCATGCCTCGGCCCGCCCGGCCTAGAGGAAGGCAAGAGGATTGAGACCATGAAGCTTCTTGTGACCGGCGGTGCCGGATTTATCGGATCGGCCGTCGTCCGCCAGGCCATCGCCGCCGGGCACGAGGTGGTGAACCTGGACGCGCTGACCTATGCCGCCTGCCTCGAGAACGTGGCCCCGGTCGGCAACAGCCCGGCCTATGTCTTCGAACATGCCGACATACGCGACCGCACGGCGCTCGACGCGATCCTCGCGCGGCACCGGCCCGACGCGATCATGCACCTGGCCGCGGAAAGCCATGTCGACCGTTCGATCGACGGCCCGGGCGCCTTCATCGAGACCAACGTGAACGGCACCTACACGCTGCTCGAGGCGGCCCGCGCCTACTGGATGGCCGAGGGCCGGCCCGCGGGCTTCCGCTTCCACCACATCTCGACCGACGAGGTCTTCGGCACGCTCGGCGAGACCGGCAAGTTCACCGAGGAGACGCCCTACGCGCCGAACTCGCCCTACTCGGCCTCGAAGGCCGCCAGCGACCACCTGGTCCGGGCCTGGCACGAGACCTACGGCCTGCCCATCGTGATGACCAACTGCTCGAACAATTACGGGCCCTACCACTTCCCCGAGAAGCTGATCCCGGTGGTGATCCTGAACGCGCTGGCCGGCAAGCCGCTGCCGATCTACGGCCAGGGCGTGAACGTGCGCGACTGGCTCTATGTCGAGGATCACGCCGACGCGCTGCTCACCGTCCTGCAGAGGGGCGAGATCGGGCGCTCCTACAACATCGGCGGCGAGAACGAGGCGCGCAACATCGACCTCGTCCGCATGCTCTGCGCCATCCTCGACCGGCTGAAGCCGGCCGCGCGGCCCTATGCCGAACTGATCACCTTCGTCGCCGACCGCCCGGGGCACGACGCGCGCTACGCGATCGACCCGACCCGGATCCGCGAGGAGCTGGGCTGGCGGCCCTCGGTCACGCTCGAGCAGGGGCTCGAGAAGACCGTGCGCTGGTATCTCGACAACGAGGCCTGGTGGCGCCCGCTGCAGGCGCGCGAGGGTGTCGGCCAACGGCTCGGCACCGCGCCGGAACCCGCACCCTCCGGGGCCGCCTGATGCGGTTCCTGGTGTTCGGCCGGACCGGCCAGGTCGCCACCGAGCTTGCCCGGCAGGCGCCGGCCCGGGGGATCACCCTGGTGATGTTCGACCGCGCCGCCGCCGACCTCTCCGATCCGGCCTCGGTCGCCGGGGTGCTTTCCCCTGAGGTCGATACCGCCGACGCGGTGATCAACGCCACCGCCTGGACCGCGGTCGACGCCGCCGAGAGCGAGGAGGCGGCCGCCCGGGCGGTCAACGCCCTCTCCCCCGGCGAGATGGCCCGGATCTGCGCCGCCGCGCGGCGGGGCGCGGGCGTGCCCTTCCTGCATGTCTCCACCGATTACGTCTTCGACGGCTCGGGCGAGGCGCCCTGGACCCCTGATGCGCCCACCGGGCCGCTCGGTGCCTACGGCCGCACCAAGCTGGCCGGCGAGGAGGCGGTCCGGGCCGCGGGCGGGCGCCATGCCATCCTGCGCACCTCCTGGGTGTTCTCGGCGCATGGCGGGAACTTCGTGAAGACCATGCTGAAGGTCGGCGCCACCCGCGACCGGCTCACCGTGGTCGGCGACCAGGTCGGCGGGCCCACGGCCGCCGCCGACATCGCCGCCGCGCTGCTGAGCATGGCGCAGGCGATGGCCGCCGGGACCGAGGGCGGCACCTTCCATTTCTCCGGCGCGCCGGACACCAGCTGGGCCGGCTTCGCGCGCGAGATCTTCGCCCGCGCCGGCATGGCGACCGAGGTCGAGGACATCCCGACGAGCGCCTGGCCGACCCCGGCCCCCCGCCCGGCGAATTCCCGGATGGACTGCACCTCGCTTCAGGATAGGTTCGGCATCGCCAGGCCGGACTGGCGCACCAGCCTGGACGCGGTCCTGGACGAGCTCGGGGCCGGAGCCCCGGCCGGGACCTGACGGGATCAACAAGGGACGACCGACATGGACATCACGGAAACCGCGCTGCCCGGTGTGCGCATCCTCGCCCCGAAGCGCTTCGGCGACGGCCGCGGCTGGTTCACCGAGAGCTGGAACCGCGAGACGCTGCGGTCGCAGGGCATCGACATCGACTTCGTGCAGGACAACCACTCGATGAGCGCCGCGCCCGGCACCGTGCGCGGGCTGCACTACCAGGCCCCGCCGCATGCCCAGGACAAGCTGGTGCGGGTCGGCCGCGGCCGGGTGATCGACGTGGCGGTGGATGCGCGGAAGGGCTCGCCGCATTACGGCAAATGGGTTGCGGTGGAGCTCTCGGCCGAGAACGGCCGCCAGCTTCTGGTGCCGAAGGGCTTCCTGCACGGCTTCTCGACCCTGACCCCGAATGTCGAACTGCTCTACAAGTGCTCGGATGTCTACGCGCCGGATTGCGACGGCGCGGTGCTGTGGAACGATCCCGACCTCGGCATCGACTGGGGCATCGACCCCGACACCGCGGTGCTCTCGGCCAAGGACAGGGCGGCGCCGCGCTTCGCCGACTGGGAGAGCCCGTTCACCTACGAAGGAGATGCGGCATGAGCGCACGCAAGGGCATCATCCTGGCCGGCGGCTCGGGCACCCGGCTCTACCCGATCACGCTGGGCGTCTCCAAGCAGCTGCTGCCGGTCTACGACAAGCCGATGATCTACTACCCGCTCAGCGTGCTGATGCTGGCGGGGATCCGCGAGATCGCGATGATCACCACGCCGCAGGACCGCGCCCAGTTCGAGCGCACCCTCGGTGACGGCAGCCAGTGGGGCATCCGGCTCACCTATATCGAGCAGCCCTCGCCCGACGGGCTGGCCCAGGCCTATATCCTGGCCGAGGATTTCCTCGACGGCGCGCCATCGGCGATGGTGCTGGGCGACAACATCTTCTTCGGCCACGGCCTGCCCGACCTGCTGGCGGCGGCCGATGCCGAGCCCGAGGGCGGCACCGTCTTCGGCTATCACGTCGCCGATCCGGAGCGCTACGGCGTGGTCGCCTTCGACAGCGCGGGCAATGCCGCCTCGATCATCGAGAAACCCGCGGTGCCGCCCTCGAACTACGCGGTCACCGGGCTCTACTTCCTCGACGCCTCGGCGCCGGAGCGGGCCCGCCGGGTCAAGCCCTCGCCGCGCGGCGAGCTCGAGATCACCTCGCTGCTCGAGATGTATCTCGGCGAGGGCCGGCTGAAGGTCCAGCGGATGGGCCGGGGCTATGCCTGGCTCGACACCGGGACCCATGCCAGCCTGCTCGACGCCGGCAACTTCGTGCGCACGCTGGAGCGGCGGCAGGGGATGCAGACCGGCAGCCCCGACGAGATCGCCTATGCGGCGGGCTGGATCGACCAGGCCGCGCTGCTGGAGCGCGCCGGGCGCTATGCCAAGAACGAATACGGCCAGTATCTCTACCGGCTGGCGAAGGACGGCTGACGGCCCTCGCCCCCGCCGGTGCCGGCCATTGAGCCGCACCGGCGGGCCGGATAGAGTGGCACGGCTCGCCAGACCAAGCCCGGAGCCCCGTTGAACTCGCAACTCCCCCCTCAAGGTGCCCCGGGTGCAGGGACCGCTCCGCCGCAGCGGGCCGGCACCCACGTGATGATCCTGATGGCGGTGCACGAGGGCGCGAAGACCCTGGGCGAGCAGCTCGAGAGCATCGCCGCGCAGACCCACCGGGACTGGAGCCTGCTGATCTCGGTCGACGGCGCCTCGGACGGCTGCGACCGGATCATCGACGCCTTCGCCGCCCGGATGGCGCCCGCCGGCAACCCGGTGCGGCGGATCGAGGGCCCCCGGGCCGGGGCGACCCGGAACTTCCTGCATGTCACCGCCGCCGCGCCGGAGCAGGCCGCCGCGATGCTGGGCCCGGAGCGGGCCGCCGGCCTCTGGCTCGCCTTCTCGGACCAGGACGACGTCTGGCTGCCGGGCAAGCTCGCCACCGGCACCCGGGCGCTGCGGCAGCTCGACGCCGGGTCGCCGCGGCTCTACTGCAGCCGGACCTGGATCACCGATGCCGCGCTCGGCAACCGCCGGCTCTCGGTGGCGCGGCCGCGGCCGCCGAGCTTCGCCAACGCGCTGGTGCAGAACATCGTGGCCGGCAACACGATCATCCTCGACCCCGCCGCCGCGCGGCTGGTCTTCGAGGCCGCCGGCGAGGCGCTCTCGGCCGGGGTGCCGGCGGTGGCGCATGACTGGTGGGTCTACCAGCTGCTGGCCGGCAGCGGCGCGGCGATCGTGCATGACGACCGGCCCTCGCTCTACTACCGCCAGCACGGCGGCAACGAGGTCGGCGCCAACGACGGCTTCCGCGCCAAGATGCGCCGGATCGGGATGATCCTCGACGGCACCTACCGCGACTGGAACCGCCGCAACATCCGGGTGCTGCGGGCCTCGGCGCACCGGCTGCAGCCGCCGGCCGGCGCCGCGCTCGAGGGCTTCGCCGCCGCGCTCGACGCCCCGGTGCTCGACCGGCTGCGCGGGCTGCGCCGGCTCGGCGTCTACCGCCAGGGGCGGCTGAGCGACCTCGCGCTCTGGGTCGCCGCGGTGATGGGCCGGTTGTGACCCGGGCGGTGGCGCATGGCCGGCTTGCCGCCTCCGGCCTTTCATGCCACGTCCTGCCGGGCGATCATCACGCAACCGCAGCATCCCGCCCCGGGGAGCGGTGCCCTGCCGCCGCTGCCGCCCCAAGATCGGAGATCACATGTCTGGACTGAATATCGTCGTCGCCGGGATCGGCTATGTCGGCCTGTCGAACGCCGTCCTGCTGGCGCAGCGCAACCGGGTCACCGCGCTCGACGTGGATGCCGGCCGGGTCGCCCTGCTGAATGCCCGGCAGAGCCCGATCGCCGATCCCGAGATCGAGGCCTTCCTGGCCGGGAAGGCCCTCGACCTGACCGCCTCCACCGATCCCGCCGCCTATGCCGAGGCCGATTTCGTCATCGTCGCGACCCCCACCAACTACGACCCGAAGAGCAACTTCTTCGACACCTCCTCGGTCGAGCAGGTGATCGCGCAGGTGCTCGAGCGCTCCGAACGGGCGGTGATCGTGATCAAGTCGACCATCCCGGTCGGCTTCACCCGCGAGATCTCGGCCCGCCTCGGCACCGACCGGATCATCTTCAGCCCGGAATTCCTGCGCGAGGGCCGGGCGCTGCACGACAACCTCCACCCGTCGCGCATCGTGGTCGGCGCGCAGACCGAGGCCGCCCGCGGCTTCGCCGACCTGCTGCGCGAGGGCGCGCTCGATCCGGAGGTGCCGGTGCTCTTCACCGGCTCCGACGAGGCCGAGGCGATCAAGCTCTTCGCCAACACCTACCTCGCGATGCGGGTCGCCTTCTTCAACGAGCTCGACAGCTACGCGATGGCGCATGGCATGGACACCCGCCAGATCATCGAGGGCGTCGGCCTCGATCCGCGGATCGGCGGGCATTACAACAACCCCTCCTTCGGCTACGGCGGGTACTGCCTGCCGAAGGACACCAAGCAGCTGCTGGCGAACTACTCGGCGGTGCCGCAGAACCTGATCCGGGCGATCGTCGACGCCAATTCCACCCGCAAGGATTTCATCGCCGAGCAGATCCTGGCCCGGCAGCCGAGGACCGTCGGCATCTACCGACTGGTGATGAAGGCCGGGTCGGACAATTTCCGCCAGAGCTCGGTGCAGGGGATCATGAAGCGGATCAACGCCAAGGGCGTCGACATCCTGATCTACGAGCCCGGCATGGACGAGGCGCGCTTCTTCGGCTCCGAGGTCACCCACGACCTGGCCGCCTTCAAGGCCCGCGCCGACGTGATCGTCGCCAACCGGCTGACCGAGGAGGTCGCGGACGTGGCCGAGCGGGTCTTCACCCGGGACCTGTTCGCCTCGGACTGAGGCCCCCTACCCCTTCCGCTTCTCCAGCCAGCCCAGGAAGGCGCGGTCGGGGGCGTGCAGGCGGGGGGCGCCGGTGGCGCGCCAGACGGCCTCCCATTCGGCGACCAGGGCGTGGACGTCGGCGCCGGGACGGCGCGCCCGGGCGGCGTCGAGCGTGTCGGAGCGGAGCGGCGGCGGGCGCAGCGGGGTCTCGCCCTCGACCACGCCGCTGCGGGGGGCGAAGCGGATCAGGTCACCTGCCTCCTCGCGCATCGCGTAATCCGGCAGCTGGTCGGCCTCGATCATGTCGCGCAGCATCTTGCGGAACACCCGGCGCGGCGAGGCCGAGCCCGACTTCTTCAGCAGGATGTCGACCGAGACCCGCCATTCCGGCTGCCGGCCGCAATGCTTGCGGGCCAGCTCGTAGACCCGCCGCTCGAGCGGCTTGCGCAGGCGGAAGTAGTCGCGGCTGAGGGTCAGCACCGATTTCGACAGCACCGCCCGGAACAGCCATTCCGACAGCGTCACCGCGACCGAGATCATCCGCCCGCCCCGGCTCTTGCGCACGATCTGCCAGCTCTCGATCAGCCCGAAGCCGGTGGTCACCTCGTGGCCGCCGGTCTCCATGTTGGTGGTGATCCTGGTGCCGGCCAGCCGCTCGAAGGCCTCGCGCAGGCGGCGGTAGGCATCTCCGCTCGTCTCCCTGTTGGTGGCCACCAGCAGGTCATGGGCGCGCAGCTGCAGCCGGCGACCGACCGTGCGGCCCTCGTTCAGCGCCGCCATCAGCTGGCTGATGCAGTAGATCAGGATGTCCTTGTCGTGGATCGTGGCCAGCCCCTTCACCGAGGGCGTCACCTCGATCCGAGTGCCGTTGTGGCTGTAGCTGAGAATCCGCCGGTCGGGCCGGGTCGCCAGCGAGAACATCGGGTGTTCCATGCTGCCGAGGTCATCCTTCGGCGCGGCATCGAAGATGTCGCAGATGAAGAAATCCGCCGTCGGATGGTGATCGGGAGAGAGCCCGCCCGCGGTGCTCATCGTCCCCTCCGCGCCATGGCCGAAGCCCTGGTCCCGGACGCGCTGCGTCGTGTCATCCTGCCGTTCCGCCTGTCGGGATCCGGCGCGGATCCCCTGCCCCGCCGGCGACCTCTTGATGGGCCTGACCGGCAACGTGGTTTCGATGACACCCATCATGCGGAAGCCCGGGCGCTGCGTCCAGCGCGACCGTCCCCGGGGGCGCATTCGATGATCACTTCGGAGTCGCCCTGTCGGGGGTCCGGAATCGCCTGACTCGTGGTTTCAGAGTCGCCTGCTTCCGGATCGGTGCTGAAAAAGTCATGCACTTCAGCTGCTTGCCTGAAAGCATCCGGGCCCGTAACATATCTACTAACGGAATTTAACTACGCGGCCTGTGTCCTGCATGCGTCATACGCCACGCGCGCCCTGCGCCGAAGCGTCGGAATTTCCGGGAAAAAACCGAATCGGGATGGGTCATGTCGCAATAAGTTTGCCATGTTACGCCTTTTGGCATACGCTTTGAAAAACATGTGACATAGAGCACAGATCGCGAGGCCCTGATGAGCAAGCGCAGCACCGGACCGAAAGCCGCGGGACGTCCGCTGTCGGAGGTCGAGACCGCCGACCTGCCGCCCTATTTCAACATCGACCCGGACCGGGCTCTGGCCGAACTCGGGCCCGAGGTGACCACCGCCCGCTTCGCCGAAATCGCGGCCGCCTGCGCCCGCGGCCGCGAGGACCTCGCGGCGCGCGGCCACGAGGCCGACGGGGAGCGCCGGCTGCGCCCGTTCTCGACCTGGGAGATCACCCGCTACCTGATCCCGGTGGGGGCCGCCCATTTCCGCCGGGTGCTGCGCCAGAACCCCGACCTGCCGCAGGGCCGCTCCGACACCGAGGGCGGCGCCAAATGGTTCAGCCTCGACGAGGTGCTGCGGCTTCGGGCCCATTTCGGCGCCGAGGGCTCGCGGCAGCGCGAGTACCTGCCCTACCGTCCCGCGGGCCTGCCCGCGAAGATGGTGGCGGTGGCGAACTTCAAGGGTGGGGTCGGCAAGACCTCCACCGCGGCGCATCTCGCGATGTCGGCGGCGCTCGACGGCTACAAGGTGCTGGTGATCGACCTCGACAGCCAGGGCTCGATGACCTCGATCTTCGGCGGCAGGGTGGCCGACGAATGGGAGACGGTCTTTCCGCTGCTCGCCCGGCACTACGCCACCCACCTGCAGGCCGAGAACCGCCGCCGCGTGGAGCGCGACGAGGCGCCACAGCCGCTCGACGACACGCTGAGCGCCGCGCTCGAGGTGAAGGCCGGCCAGCTGGTGCGCCGGACCCACTGGCCCAACATCGACCTGATCGGCGCCCAGCTCGACCTTTACTGGGCCGAGTTCCAGGTCCCGGTCTGGCGGATGCAGGCGCGCGGCTGGAAGCTCTGGGAGGCGCTCTCGGAGACGCTGGAGGCCGACGGCATCCTCGAGCAGTACGACATCGTCTTCCTCGATACCCCCCCGGCCCTCGGCTACCTGACGATCAACGGGCTGGCCGCGGCGGACATCCTGCTGGTGCCGCTCGGCGCCTCCTTCCTCGAGTTCGATTCCACCGGCCGCTTCTTCGACATGCTGCACACCACCTTCGCCTCGATCGAGGACGGCGAGAACCTCGCCGCCCGCGCCCTCGGGCGCGAGGGGCTCAGCTTCCAGTGGGACGCGGTGCGCGCGGTGATCACCCGCTACGACGCCAGCCAGCAGGCCGAGCTGGGGGCGCTGATGCAGGCCTATCTCGGCACCGCCCTCTCGCCGCACCGCCAGGGCTTCACCGCGCTCATCGGCCAGGCCGGGGAGCAGGTGCGCGGCATCTACGAGGCCGATTACCGGGATTTCAACCGCGAGACCTATGCCCGCGGGCGCGAGACCTTCGACGCCACCTACGCCGCCTTCAAGTCGCTGCTGATCGGCTCCTGGCGGCGCGACGAGCAAGCCTGGGCGGAGGCCGCCGAATGACCCCCGGCGTTTCGCCCGCGAACCGCGCCACCGCTGGCTGAAAGGACAGGACCATGGCCAAACGCAGACGCCTCGCGCCCCCCTCCCCGCTCGGCCCCGAAGCGGCGCCCGAGAGCCTCGCCGCCCCGGCGGCCGCGCCCCGGCGCCCGGGCAGCCTCGCCCCGATCGCCTCGGTCGCCGGCGAGACCTCGGCCAGCGCCGCCCTTGCCGAGTTGGCCGAGACCCTCGAGAGCGCCCGGCGCGGGGGGCGGATGGTGGTCGAGCTACCACTCGACAGCGTCGAGGAGGCGCATCTCGTCCGCGACCGGATCGTGGTCGACGAGGAGGAGATGGAGGCGCTGGTCGAGAGCCTCGCCGCGCGCGGCCAGCAGACGCCGATCGACGTGACCGATCTCGGTGACGGGCGCTACGGGCTGATCTCGGGCTGGCGCCGGCTGGCGGCGCTGAAGCGCCTCAGGGCCCAGGGCCGCGCCCCGGCGGGCGACATGGTGCTGGCGCTGCTGCGGCGGCCGGACGATGCCTCGGACGCCTATGTCTCGATGATCGAGGAAAACGAGATCCGGGTCGGGCTGAGCTATTACGAGCGCGCCCGGATCGCCGCGAAGGCAGTCGAACACGGCGTATTCGAGACCGAACGCGACGCGCTGCGGCGGCTGTTCCACACCGCCTCCCGGGCAAAAAGGTCCAAGATAGGGTCTTTCCTGACCATCGTGCGGGCGCTCGATGGCGCGCTCTGCTTTCCGGGCGCGCTCGGCGAACGGGCCGGGCTGGTGCTAGCCCGGGCGCTCGAGGCCGATCCCCGCCTCGGCCCGCGCCTGCGCGCCGACCTGCTGGCCCGCCCGCCTGCCAGCGCCGAGGAGGAGCTGCAGCGGCTGACCGCCGCCAGCACCGCGCGCCCCGCGCCCGAGCCCGCCGCGGAAGAGACCGTGGCGACGGAGGTCGAGGAGGTCGCGCTGGAGCGGCTCCCGGACGGCAGCCTGCGGCTGAGCGGGCCCGGGGTGACCGACGCGCTCGAGGCCGCCCTCTCCCGCTGGTTGTCGCGCCGGCGCTGAGCGCGTGTTTCGCGCGCGAAACGGCCGCTGACCTGTCGGGTTCGAGTCGAATTCGCCCCAATAGTCATCGTATGACCGCAATCCCGCGCCGCGCCGGGCCCTGCCCGGCGGGCATTGTCCGTCGCTCAGGCGGGAGGGGCGCGGGATGGGCGGGTTCGAGCACAGGGAGACCATCACCAGGGGGTTCACGGCCCCTTCGGGCCCGGCCACGCTGCTGCCGGGCGGAGGCGCCCTGGTCCGGGTTCAGGACGCGCTGCGGGATGTCGCGACCGAGCTGACCCTCGGCGCCACCATCACCCGCTCGGGCAGCCAGCAGGCCAGTGTCACGCCGCAGGAACTGCTGCGCCTCGGCAGCCTCTCGGGCGAGGTCCCGCGCGCCCTGCTCGACGCCGTGCGCGATGCCGCCCTCGCCGGCGACAGCGGATCGGTGACGGCCTTCCTGGACGGCACGGTCAGCCAGATCCTCTCGGTGCCGCTGGCGGCCGTCCGGATCGGCGGCCAGGACCTGGTCTTTGCGACGATGCGGGCGGTGCCCGAGATCACCGCCTACCGGCTCGACGCCGCGGGACATGCCACCGCGCTGGCCGAGACCGGTACCGCGGGCGATCCCTTCGGCACCGGGATCGCGGCGATGAACGCACTGCACGTCGGGACGCAGGACTACCTGTTCACGGCGTCCCAGACCGGGGACGGGCTGACCGGCTACCGGATCGGCGGCAACGGCGCCCTCACCCGGGTGGAGAGCTACGGCACCGACGAGAGCCTGCCGATCGATGCCGTCACCGCGCTCGACGGCGTCACCCTGGACGGGACCGGATGGCTGGTGGCCGCGGCAGCCGGCAGCTCCAGCCTGACCGTGCTGCGGGCAGCGGCCAATGGCAGGCTGACCGTGACCGACCACGTGATCGACGACCTCGGCACCCGCTTCGCCGGCGCCGCCGCGCTCGAGGTGGTGGCAGCGGGCGACCGTGCCTTCGTGCTGGCGGCCGGGCAGGACGATGGCCTGTCGCTGTTCTCTCTCCTGCCGAACGGCCGTCTGTTGCATCTCGACTCGCTGGAGGATGCCGCGGGGCTGGCGCTGGACGGCGTGTCGGGCCTGTCCGCGCAGGTGGTGGGCGACCGGCTCGAGATCCTGACCACCGCGGCGGGCGAGGCCGGGCTGAGCCGCTTCAGCCTGGACATGTCGAAGATGTCCGCGCCCGTGACGCAGGCCTCCGGGCTGCTCGCCGGGACCGGCGGCGACGACCTGCTGATGCTCGAGGGCGCGGGCACGCTCCGCGGCGGCGCCGGCGACGACATCCTGGTCGATGGCACCGGCGCCGGCCAGATGCAGGGCGGCGCGGGATCGGATGTCTTCGTCATGCGCGCCGACGGGGCGCGGGACAGCATCCTCGATTTCGACATCAGGGCGGATCGCCTGGACCTGAGCGCCTGGGACAGGGTCTATGATGCCAGCGCCCTGCAGGTCGGCAGCGGGTCCGGCGGCGCCTTGGTCCTCAGGCACGGCGACGAGGTTCTTGAGCTTCGTCCCGCCTCCGGCACCCTGCGGGCCGCGGAACTGGCGAAGATCGCGATCACCGGGCTGAGCCGGGCCGATGTGGTGCGGGCGCCGCAGGTGGTCAGCGCCCCGGCGCCCCTGCCGAAGCCCGCCCCTTCCCCGCCGCCCGGACCCGAGCCCGGTCGCGTGCTGCGCGGGGGGGGGGGCGGGCGGCGACAGCCTGTCGGGCGGAGGCGGGCGGGATTTCCTCGACGGCGGGGCCGGGGCGGATACCCTGGCCGGCGGCGAGGGGGACGATTCCCTGCTCGGCCGCGACGGCGACGACCGGCTCTACGGCGGGCCCGGACGCGACAACATCGCCGCCGCCGGAGGCAACGACCTGGTCATGGGCGGCGAGGGGCACGACCTGCTTGGCGGCGGCGCCGGCAATGACACGGTGCATGGCGAGGCCGGCAACGACGTGATCGGCACCGGCGCCGGCAACGACCTTCTCGTCGCGGGGGACGGCAATGACACGGTCTCGGGTGGCTGGGGGCGGGACCGGGTCGAGGGCGGCGCCGGCGATGACGAGATGGCGGGCAGCTACGATGCGGATCGTGTCTCGGGCGGCATCGGCGACGACAGGATCGGCGGGGGGACCGGCAACGACGTGATCGACGGCGGGGCGGGCGACGACGTGATCGGCGCCGGAGAGGATGACGACCTGGTCTCCGGCGGGACCGGGCAGGATTTCCTCGGCGGCGGTGCGGGGAACGACACGCTGCGGGGCGGGGCCGGTGACGACCGGCTGAACGGCGGCACCGGCGATGATGTCCTGGAGGGGGGCGCGGGGGGCGACGAGTTCGTCTTTGCCGCCCTGTCGCGCGGCGAACGCGACCGGATCGCCGATTTCACCCCGGGGGTGGACGTGATCCGGCTGCACGGCGTCACCGGGGCCGGCGACGCGGGCAAGTTCGCCGCCCTCGGGATCCATGCCGAGGCCGGCGACACGGTGCTGAGCTGGAACGGCCATGTCATCGTGCTGGAAGGCCTGGCCCCCGAGGCGCTCGACCCCGAGGACTTCCTGTTCCTCTGAGCGCACCGCTCAGTTGTTGATGATCTCGCGGTAGTGGCTGTTCAGGAAGACCAGGCCGAGACAGAAGCTGACCAGCGCGATGCCGAAGATATAGAGCGGCGAGACGTAGGTCGCGTCATAGGTCGAGAAGACCCCTGCGCGGACCTGCCCGACCAGGTGCACGACCGGGTTCCACCAGAGCCATCCCTTGTAGGGTTCAGGGACGGAATCGTAGGTGAAGATCACGCAGGAGAGCAGCACCATGGGCCGGTTGATCACCGACCAGATCTTGTCCCACAAGGGTGCGACGGAGAACAGGTAGCAGTTCAGCGTTCCCACCCCCGTGGCGAGGGCCAGGACCATCGACAGACCCAGTGCGATGGCCGGGACGTCAAGGATCACGTCAAGACGGTACAGCGTGATGATGCCGCCCATCACCACGAGAAAGACCATGAGCTGGGTCAGCGCGTTCAGCAGGACGCGCGCCACGATGGCGTCGATATAGGTGACCCCCGGGTAGAACAGCAGCGGCTTGGAGAAGCGGACCGCAGTCGAGACCTTCTGCTGGATCGTGTTCCAGGCGACGAACGGCAGCATGCCGGAGGCGTAGAACAGGGCGAAGTTCGTCCCGATCGGGGGCGAGCGCAGCGCCAGGGAGAAGATGAACGTCAGCAACATGATGCCGGCGGCGGGCTCCAGGATCGCCCAGGCGTAGCCCATGATCGAGCGCCCGTAAGTCGTTGACATCTCTCTCATGATCAGGGCGCTGATCGTGCGGGACGAGCGCAGCTGGAGCGGCTTGAGCGGCTTGGGTGCCGCATTGTCGTTTACAACGGTCATCGTTAGTCTGATATCCGACAGTCATCGTGATGCGGGACAGGCACCGCCTTCGCGCTGCAACATAGACCTGGAGACGCACTTTGGAAAAGCCTTCCAAGGACATGGGCGAGGAGCAGCAGGACAAACCTGCCACGGCCCAGGAGGCATCGAAGCCGTCCAAGGGGCCCCGGCTGGTGACCCCCGGGGCGGAAGGGACGGACGCGCCCGCCACCACAGACCTGGCCGAGGCCACGCGGATCGCCGAGCAGCGGGCCGAGACCTTCCGGGCCGCGAACGCCGCGCTCAAGGCTGCCAGGACGAAGGCCGATGAGGCCGCCGACCCGGCGCAGAAGGCCGCGGCGGAAGAGCGTGTCCGCGTGCTGACCCAGAAGGCCAACGCGGCCGAGGAGGCCGCCATCGCCGCCGCAAGGGCCAAGTCCGCGCTGGCGGAAGAGATCCGGGAGGCGGCCGAGGCGCGGGCCAGGGCGAAGCTCGAGGCGCAGGCGGCGCCCGACCAGGTTCCGATCGCCGGGCGGGCGCGGATCCGGCGGCGCCACGTGGTGCTCGGGGCGAGCTTCCTGCTCTGGGTCGTCATGCCGCTCGTCGTCGCGGCCTGGTATCTCTATGCCGTGGCCGACGACCAGTATGCCAGCTCGGTCGGCTTCGCCGTCCGCACCGAAGAGGTCGGCTCGGCGATCGAGCTGCTCGGCGGCATCACCGAGCTCTCGGGATCCAGCTCCTCGGACACGGACATTCTCTACGAGTTCATCCAGAGCCAGAACATGGTCCGCGCGGTCAACGAGAGGGTCGACCTGCGCGCGGCCTACCTGCGCCCGGGGGATCCGGTCTTCGGCCTCGATCCCGAGGTGCGGATCGAGGGGCTGGTGAAATACTGGCGGCGGATGGTGAAGGTGTTCTACGACCGGGCCTCGGGCCTGATCGAACTGCGGGTGCTGGCCTTCGATCCCGACAGTGCCGAGGCGATCGCCCAGGCGATCTTCGACGAGAGCAGCGACATGGTCAACCAGCTCTCGGCGATCGCCCGGGCCGACACCACGCGCTATGCCAAGGAAGAGCTCGACAACGCGGTCGAACGGCTGAAGGAGGCGCGGGGCGCGGTCACCGCCTACCGGATCCGCACCCGGATCATCGACCCTGTGACGGACATCCAGGGCCGGATGGGACTGGTGAACTCGCTGCAGACCCAGCTGGCCGAGGCGCTGATCGAGCTCGACCTCGCGCGGCGGCAGAGCCCGGATGCCGATCCCCGGGTGGTGCAGGCGCAACGCAAGGTCGAGGTGATCGAAGAGCGTCTCGCCGCGGAACGCAAGCGCTTCTCGGAGGCCGAGGGCGACGAGAACGTGCCCTATTCCTCGCTGGTCAGCGAATACGAGGGTCTGGCGGTGGACCAGGAATTCGCCGAGAAGGCCTATCTCTCGGCGCTGGCCGCCTATGACACCGCGCAGGCCGAGGCGCAGCGGAAGTCGCGCTACCTCGCCACCTATATCGACCCTACAATGGCGGAAACGGCCGAATTCCCGAAGCGCGGGAACATCCTGGGGATCCTCTTCGCGGTGATGTTCCTGAGCTGGTCGATCGCCGTGATGATCTATTACTCGATCCGGGACCGCCGATGATCCGGGTCGAGGACCTCTGCAAGACCTACGTTCTGCACGGCAAGCGGAAGGTGGTGGCGGATCACATCAACCTGACCATCCCGGACCGGACCGGCTTCGCGATCCTGGGGCGCAACGGGGCGGGCAAGTCGACCCTGCTCAAGCTGATCGCCGGCACGATGCGGCCTGACTCGGGCCGGGTGATCTCGACCGGGACGATGTCCTGGCCGGTGGGTTTCTCGGGCTCGTTCCACGGCGACCTGACCGGGGTGCAGAACACCCGCTTCATCGCCCGGGTCTACGGGGTCGATACCGAGGAGCTGTGCCGCTTCGTCGAGGATTTCGCCGAGCTGGGCGATCACTTCAACCTCCCGGTGCGCAGCTATTCCTCGGGCATGCGCTCGCGCCTCGCCTTCGGGGTCTCGATGGGGGTGCAGTTCGACACCTACCTGGTGGACGAGGTGATGGCGGCGGGCGATGCCTCGTTCCGCAAGCGCAGCGAGGAGCTGTTCCGGGAACGGGTGAAGAACAGTTCGCTGGTCATGGTGACCCACAATTTCGGCGAGATCCGGCGGCTCTGCACCAAGGCGGCGGTGCTCGAGGGCGGCAGGCTGGAGCATTTCGACGACGTGGAAGAGGCGATCCTCTACCACGAGGCGCTGATGAAGGTGGCGTCCTGATGCCGCAGCG